>PPYF01304070.1_pt1 | contig 31169 bp, 28 predicted proteins | sample 1559871 | NCBI WGS metagenome assembly PPYF01 (sample SAMN08240021, study PRJNA423297) | Human gut metagenome, whole genome shotgun sequencing project.
CCTCGAAGGTCAGAATGTCTTTGTACTTTTCCTTGAACAGGCCGTAAACCGCGTCCAGAATTGCCTCGTCCTCCACGGCGAGGTAATTTTCATTTTCCTCGTCCACCGGCTCCACCTCGAGAATCACGATCTCGGTGGACGGCTCGTCGGCGGGCATCAGCACCAGATATTCCTTACCCTCGTAGGTAAGGCAATCCAGATATTCAAAGTCCATATCCTGTCCGTTTTCGTCGGTCAGGGTCAGAATGCTTTCTTCCTGTTCCATGTTTTCGTTTTCCATAAAAAGTCCCTCCTGATATTGGGATTGATTTTGGGATGATTATACCTGATATGGCCGGGAAATGCAAGAGGAATGTGCCGGAGTGTTTCATTGACTTTGCCCTTTGCATATGTTAAACTGAAATTAAGAACACAAGGAGGGATACCTATGACCCCCATCGAAAAGGAAATCGAAGGCATTGTGGACGGCATTCTGGAGGATTACCGCCACGGCCGGGACATCGACAAGCTCGACCCCTTCCAGCACCCGGACAAAGCTGTGGTCATTGACATGATCGGCAAGCTTCTGCGCATTGTCTACCCCGGCTCCTCCCGGGACAAAGCCTACCGCATCTACAACACCAAGCACAATCTCTCCATGCTCATTGAGGACGTGATGTACAATCTGAACAAGCAGATCACCATCGCCCTGCGGGTCGGCATGACGGAGCGGGAAGCGCAGGAAACGGCGCAGGAGCTGAGTTTGCAGTTCTTCCGGGCAATCCCCGGCATCCGGGCGGTGGCCCAGACAGACGTGGAGGCCTTTTACGACGGCGACCCCGCTGCGTTCAGCACGGACGAGATCATCTTCTGCTACCCCGGACTGTTTGCCATCACGGTGTACCGGCTGGCGCACGTGCTGTATATGCTGAAAGTCCCCATGCTCCCCCGGATCATGACGGAGCACGCCCACAGCGTCACGGGCATCGACATCAACCCCGGCGCCACCATCGGCCGGTATTTCTTTATTGACCACGGCACCGGCATTGTGGTGGGCGAGACCACGGTCATCGGCGACCACGTGAAGGTCTATCAGGGCGTGACGCTTGGCGCGCTGACCACCCGGGGCGGACAGAGCCTGCGGGGAAAGAAGCGCCACCCCACCATCGAGGACAATGTGACCATTTACGCCGGCGCGTCTATCCTTGGCGGCGGCACAGTGATCGGCCGGGACAGCGTCATCGGCTCCAACGTCTTTATCACCCATTCCATCCCCCCCTGCACCACAGTGAGCGTCAAGAGTCAGGAGCTGCAGTTCAAGCCCCGGAACTGCGAAGGAAACTGCGCCTCCTGCACCAAGCCGGAACCCTTCTGGGAAGGGCAGAAATAATGTGAGGGCACACCCCAAATGAACCGCACCGGTTCGTGCGGATGGTACAAAAACGGGGCCATGAGCGGGAATGTTTCGTTTCAAATGGAGTGGCGCAGCGCTGGCGGCGCCACTCCGGTTTTTATCCGGATGCGCTCACAGGAAAGTTTTTCAAAGATTTTACCGGAGCGTCTTGACTTCCCGGACAAACGTGGTATAATCCCCGTATGTAATGAATGTAATAAACATGTGGGGGAGTAGCAAGCACGGTTTCCGCCGCGCAGCAAGTCAACAGTACGGCGAAAGCCTGGCTTGCTTTAATTTGCCAGACTCATGTATATCCGTCCTTTCGGTTATGCATGATCTGTCTCTTTTTTTCAGACCTGACATATCCGTTCGGATATGGGCAGGTTTTTTATTTTGGGAATCTTTGATTTAGAGCTTCCCCGCTGTCCTTCGGATATACCATTATGATTCGGGGGAAACCCCAATAAGGAAAAGGAGAATCATTATGCTTGTACCCGTTTTGTTATTCGCAGTCGGCCTCGTGCTGCTCATCAAGGGCGGCGACTGGTTCGTGGACGGCGCCACCGGCCTTGCCCGGCGGTTCCACATCCCCGAGATCATCGTGGGCGCCACCGTGGTGTCCATCGGCACCACATTGCCTGAGGTGATGGTATCCGCCACCGGCGCACTGAACGGTCAGGGCGCCATGTCCTACGGCAACGCCATCGGCTCCATTATCTGCAATACGTCTCTCATTGCCGCCATCACCCTGGCCGTCCGTCCCGCCCCCGTGGATGTGCAGTCCATGAAGAAGCCGGTGATTTTCTTCTTCGTCGCCGCCGCCGTCTACTGCTTCGCCGCCTACGGGATGGGGGAGTTCACCCGGCCGCTGGGCATCGTGCTGCTGGCGATGTTTGTCTTCTACATGGTCGTCACCGTCCGTCAGGGCATCAAAACCCCCGCTCCCCAGGACGAGGAACCCCACGAGGACGGCACGTCCGTCCCTCTGTGGAAGGAGCTGCTGCTCCTGGTGGTTGGCGCGGCGGTCATTGCCGTGGGCGCGAACCTGCTGGTGGATAACGGCACCATCATCGCCAAGGAGCTGGGCGTGCCGGAGACGGTCATTGCCCTGACCTTCGTCGCTCTCGGCACCAGTCTGCCTGAGCTGGTCACGGCCATCACCTCTCTGGTCAAGGGTCACGGTTCTCTCTCCATCGGCAACATCATCGGCGCGAACCTCTTTAATCTGGTGCTGGTTTCCGGCGTGTCCGTCACCCTCGCGCCGTTTGAGGTTCCCGTGGGTAAGACCATCTTCGGCATCAATTCCTCCCTGATTCTGGACATGCCGCTGATGCTCGTCGTCATGGCGCTGCTGACCATCCCAGCACTGACCACCAAAAAGCTCCACCGCTGGCAGGGCATCCTCCTGCTGTGCATTTATGCGGCCTTCTGTGCGATTCAGTTCGGGCTGTAAAAGAAAATAACGCACCGGCGGCGTCGGAGAGAAGCTTCTCTCTGACGCCGCCGTTGATTTTCTTCCGGGCATGTAGTATAGTTAGAAGGAGATAACAACGCCCGCTTCGGCAGAAAGGATCCGGTAACATGACGCGATATGAATTTGAGGTGCTTTCCCATCTGGAGCGGAACGGAGCGGGGCAATATCCCCTGAGGACGCTGTCGGACACCCTGACGATCTCCGGTGGGGAAATTTCCCGGTGTCTGGAGCGGTTGACGGCGGGACATTGGATCACCCGCGACGGGGACGCCCTCGCCGTCACGGACGCCGGCTTGGCCGCGCTGGAACCTTACCGGGTGAAACGCGCCATCATTCTCGCCGCCGGGTTCGGCTCCCGGATGATGCCCGCCACTGCCGACCGCCCCAAGCCTCTGGTGACGGTGAACGGGGTGCGCATTCTGGAAACGCTGCTGGACGCACTGGTGGCGGTTGGGATTCGGGACATCACCGTTGTGCGGGGCTACCGGAAGGAATGCTTTGACGCGCTGCTGGAAAAGTACCCCTTCCTGACGCTGGTAGACAACGACATTTACAGTAAGACCAACAACATTTCCTCCGTCATGGCGGGGCTTAATAAGCTGGACGGCTGCTACCTGTGCGAAGCGGACTTATATATCACCAATCCCGGCATCATCACCAAGTACCAGTACGCCAGCAACATCCTCGGCGCTTACTGCCTCGAAACCGACGACTGGAGCTTCCAGATGGATGCAGCCGGTCACATCATCAACTACCAGAAGGGAAACACCTTCTGTTACAACTACTATGGCATTTCCTACTGGACGCAAGCGGACAGCGCCCGCCTGCGGGAGGACTTCCGGCAGGTCTACGGGGAAGCCGGCGGGAAAGACTATTTCTGGGAATTCATCCCTCTGGTGCTCCGGAAGGAGCACTATGCCGTGGAGATCCGCCAGTGCCGGAAGTCGGACATCATGGAGATCGACAATTACTACGAGCTTGCGCAGCTGGATTCCACCTACCGGGCTGCGCCGGACAGGGAGGGAACGCTGTGAAATGCTACGAAGGCCATATCCTGACGGTCAATCAGAATAACGACGTTGCCCGTTATCTCGTGGAAGACGGGGGAAAAATCGTGTACGTGGGAAACGACCTGCCAGAACAGTACCGCTCCGCCGAGGCCATTCAACTGGGTGAAAAAGCCCTTATTCCCGCCTTTGTGGACGCACACCAGCACTTTGCGTCCTTCTCCACTTTCCACGCGGGTCTGAACGTCATGGACGCGGCGTCCAACGCCGAGATCATGGAGATGGTGAAGCAGTTCGCGGCGCAGTCTCTTAAGAAAACGCTGATCGCCTTCGGCGCGTCCCCCTACTGCGTAAAGGAGGGGCGGCTCATCAGCCGTCAGGAGCTGGACGCCGTGTGTCCCGACAAGGAAATTATGGTGGTAAAATACGACGGCCACGCCTGCATTGTCAATTCCAGACTCCTGAACGCCATGGAAAGCAAGGTAAGGCACCTTCGCGGATACCACCCGGACACGGGGGAAATGAATCAGGAGGCGTTTTTTGCCTTCTCCAACGCGCTGACCAATTCCCTGTCCATTCCCGAGTTGATTCACAATATGCAATCGGCGGTGGATTTTCAGGCAAGCCGGGGGATCGGCTGCGTCCACACCGTCAGCGGCGTGGGCTTTGCGGGAGATCTGGACATCACCCTGGAAACACTCTTTGCCAAGGGACTGAAAAACGGGTTCCAAATCCGGGTATTCCCCCAGAGCATGAACGTGAAAACGGCCACCAGCCGGCATCTTCCCCGCATCGGCGGCTGCTTCGCCTGCGCCCTGGACGGCTGCTTCGGCTCCCACGACGCGGCGCTGAACGCCCCCTACGCCGACGAAACCGGCGGCGAGGGCGTGCTGTACTACGACGATCAGAAGGTCATGGATTTCTGCAAAGAAGCCAACCGGGCGGGATTGCAGATCGAGCTGCACGCCATCGGCGACAAGGCATTTGACCAGGCCTGCCGTGCGATAAAAGCGGCGCTGGACGACTGTCCCAGAGAAGACCACCGCCACGGCATCATCCACGACTGCCTGCCCACCCCGGAGGGCATTCAAATTTGCCGGGACTATCATATCCAGATGCCCATGCAGAGTGCGTTCATCGGCTGGAAGCAGGAGCCGGACGATTATCTGGAACACATTCTGGGTCACGACCGTCTGGAAAAGCTGAACCCCATCAAAACGTTCCGGGACAATGATATTATGGTATCCTTCGGTTCCGACGCTCCCTGTACCACCCCCGACCCCATCGTCTGGATGGACAGAGCGGTGAACAATGATAACGCCGGTCAGGCGGTCTCCGTTCAGGACGCTCTGCGGATGTGTACCTACAACGGCGCATGGGCGGCCTTTGACGAGCAGGAGCGGGGCAGTCTGGAAGCCGGGAAAATCGCGGACATGGCTGTGCTGTCGGAAAACCCGTACACCGTCCCCAAAGACAAAATCAAGGACATTCGGGTGGAGCGGCTGTACCTCAGCGGAAAGTCCTACGAAAGCTGCCGGGAAAGCATTCTTCCCATGATGCTCCGGGGATTGACCTCCCGGAACAAGGCGTAAAGGCGGATTCCTATGACAAAACACGAATTTTACATTCTCAACGACCTGTATAACGGCAGACAGGGCCGGGGCGGCTGCACGTCGGACATCGACCGCACCCGCGCGCTGGACGATCAGGCCGCCATCAACGCCCTGACGGACGCGGGGCTGATTGCCCGGGACACCGGCGCTCTGACCGGGGCGGGTCTTGCGGCGCTGGAACCCTACCGGGTGGACAACGCGGTCATTCTGGCGGCGGGCGCTTCCACCCGATTCATCCCCCTCTCCTTAGAGCAGCCAAAGGGATTGTTCGAGGTGAAGGGTGAAAAGCTGATCGAGCGCCAGATTCAGCAGCTGAAGGCCGCCGGAATTGACGACATCACGGTGGTTCTGGGCTATAAAAAGGAAATGTTCTTCTACCTGAAGGAGAAGTACGGCGTCAAATTCGTCATCAACGACGCGTTCAACATCAAAAACAACATTGAAAGCCTGTACCTCGCCCGAAGCGAGCTGAAAAACACCTACGTCTGCGTCAGTGACAGCTATTTTGTGGAGAATCCCTTTAACCGCTTTGAATACCAGACCTTTTACGCCGGTCTGTCCGTCAGCGAAGCGGTGAACGAACTGTACGTGGATACGGACGGCGACGGGAAAATCATCCGGATGGCAGAAAACCGGGACGCGGGGCGCGTGCTGCTGGGGCATTCCTTCTGGCGAAAAGAATTCTCCGACGCCTTTATCGCCCTTGCCGAAGCCGACCGGGAGGTCGGCCGCTATCACGCCTGCTTCTGGGAGTGGCTGGTGAAGGACTACCTTGCCCAGCTGCCGCCCATGTATTATAAGGAATACACCCCCGGCACGATCTTCGAGTTTGACTATTTCGAGGAGCTTCGCCAGTTTGACACCCAGTACCTGAGCCACACCCACAGCGGCATTATCCGGAACATCAAGCTGGTGTTCCGCTGCGACGAGGAAGATATCGTGGACTTCCGGAACGTCAGCGAGGGCATGACCAACACATCCTTTATTTTTAAGATCGACGGTGTGGACTACATCTACCGCCACCCGGGGGACGGCACCGACAGCATTATCAACCGCCGCAACGAGAAGACTTCCCTCATAAAGGCGAAGCAACTGGGCATCGACCCGACATACATCTACGCCGACGTCAACGAGGGGTGGAAGATCTCCCGGTTTGTCCCCCAATTCCGGGAGCCGGACTACGGAAGCTTTGCGGATTCTGAAAAGGTGCTGTCTGTCCTGCGGAAGCTCCATGCTTCGGACGTGAAAGTGGACTACGGGATGCGCCCATGGGAGGACGCGCTGAGTATGCAGAAGCTGCTTACCGGAAAAGACCCCAACTGCTTCGCTCCCCACGAAGCGCTGAAAGCAAAAATCGGCAGACTCTATCAGATGACGCTGGGCGACGGGGTGGAAAAATGCTTCTGCCACGGCGATACCTACCGCCCCAACTGGATGCTCCTGCCTGACGGGGACGTAATTCTCATCGACTGGGAGTACGCAGGCTTTTCCGACCCCGGAATTGACGTTGGCTACTACATCGTAGACGCCATGTACGACTTCCCGGACGCGGAACGGTTCATCAAAGAGTATCTGGGAAGCGGATACGACGTGTCCGGCCGCTTCCACTACATGGCCTATACTGCCATCATTGCCTATTACTGGTTCGTCTGGGCGCTGTACCGGGAATCCTGTGGTGCGGACATGGGTCAGTCGCTGGAAAACTGGCGTGCCATGGCGGAAAAGTACGCGGATCATTTGCTGAGAGAATAAACTGAGCGCAGAAAGCCTCGATTCGTGGGGCTTTCTGCGCTTCTTTATACAAACATTCTGCGGCTCGGGAATGTGGCGGAAACGGCAGTTTCTGCTGCTTTCTGAGACCCTCCGCTCGGGCGGAGACATTTCCCCAATAGTGGGAAAAAGTATACATTTCGTCTATTTATATCGATACAATTGGAGCTTTATACAAATTTTTTGTTTAAAATGACAAATTCGCTGTGGACAAATGGCTCCGGATGAAGTAGAATAAGGGGCGTACAGTGCGGTGTGTGCCGCAAAATTTGAAAGAGGTGAAGTAATATGGCGTTTTCTTTTTTCGGCGGGGTCCATCCCAAAGAAAATAAGTGGTATGCCTGCGACAAGGAGACTCAGGTTTTCCCCGAGCCGGATATCGTTGTGATCCCCATGTCCCAGCATATCGGCGCCCCCTGCAACCCCCTCGTGAAGAAGGGTGACCCGGTGACCGTGGGTCAGAAGATCGGCGATAATCAGGGACTGTGTGTGCCTGTCCACGCTTCCGTCTCCGGTACGGTCAAGGCTGTGGAAATGCGCGCCCACACCAGCGGTACCACCGTGATGAGTGTGGTGATCGAGAATGACCATCTGGATACCCTGTGTGAGGACATCAAGCCCCGCACGCAGGAAGAGGTGGACGCACTCAGCCCGGAAGAGCTGATCGGCATTATCCGGGAGGGCGGCATCGTCGGCATGGGCGGCGCGACCTTCCCCACCCATGTCAAGCTCTCCGGCGGCATCGGCAAGGTGGATACCGTCATCATCAACGCGGGCGAGTGCGAGCCTTACATAACGGCTGACGACCGGCTGTGCCGGGAGCATCCGGCGGAGCTGATGAAGGGCCTGAAGATCATCATGAAGATCTTCGGCCTGGCAGAGGGACACATTGCCATCGAGGACAACAAGCCAGAAGCCATTCAGTCGCTGAAGGAGCACCAGCTGGACGGTATCGTACTGGATGTGCTGCCTGCCAAGTACCCGCAGGGCGCTGAAAAGCAGCTGATCTACGCCGTCACCGGCCGGGAAGTTCCCTCCGGCGGTCTGCCCGCCGCGGTGGGCTGCGCGGTATTCAACGCTGCGACCACCCGCGCCATCCACGATGTGGTGTACGACGGAATGCCACTCATCAAGAGAATCGTCACCGTGTCCGGCGACATCCTTATGGAGCCGAAGAACCTGCTGGTTCCCATCGGCACCAGCTTCAACGACCTGATCGACGCCTGCGGCCACTCCGAGAACCCCTACAAGGTCCTCTCCGGCGGCCCCATGATGGGCGTTGCGCAGTACGACCTGAACGTCCCCACCATCAAGGGCGTCAACGCCGTTACCGTGCTGGGCAAGAAGAACAACTTCTTCGTGGACGAGCCCCACTGCCTGCGCTGCGGCAAGTGCATCGAGGTCTGCCCCATGCATCTGATGCCCGTTCTCATGTATCAGGCCACCCAGGACGGCGATGTGGATGGAATGAAGTCCGTGAACCTGCTGGACTGCATCGAATGCGGCTGCTGCGCCTACACCTGCCCCGCCAGTGTGCCTCTGGTGCTGGGCTTCCGTGCCGGCAAGCAGATGATCCGCAACGCTGCCGCCCGGGAAAAGGCAAAGGCTTAAGGAGGTGGAGATCAAATGGCACAGATGAAATACTTTTATGAGCTGACGATTTCCAGCTCGCCCCACGCCCATTCCCCCGTCACCACCCAGACCATCATGCGGGACGTGCTGATCGCCCTGATCCCCGCAATGCTGGGTTCCATTTATTTCTTCGGCTTCCGGTCGCTGCTGGTGACGCTGGTCAGCGCCGCTGCCTGCGTGTTCTTTGAGTGGGGCTTCTGCAAGATCCGGAAGCTGCACTGCAAGACCTATGACCTGTCCGCCGTCGTTACCGGCGTGCTGCTGGCCTTCGTCTGCCCCGTGACCATTCCCTACTGGACGATCATTCTGGGCGACTTCTTTGCAATCGTCTTGGTGAAGATGCTCTTTGGCGGCCTGGGCAAGAATATTGTCAACCCCGCCCTTGCCGGACGTGCCTTCCTGTTCAGCTGGCCGGTGCTTATGAGCAACTGGGTCAAGGTCGGCTTTGACAACGCCGCCGGTCTGCTGTCCACCGCCGACGCCGTCACCGCCGCGACGCCCATGTCCGCCATGCACCAGGGCGCGCTGCCGGAGGAGTCCATTCTCGATATGTTCCTTGGCAATATCGGCGGCTGCATCGGCGAAACCTCCGCACTGCTGCTGATTATCGGCTTTGTTTACCTGCTGTACCGCAAGGTCATCACCGCCCGGATTCCTTTGGCTTACATTGGCACCGTGGCGATTCTGGCGTTCCTGTTCCCCCAGGGCAATGACCGCATCGCATGGATGGCCGCGCAGGTGTTCGGCGGCGGATTGATGCTGGGCGCTATCTTCATGGCCACCGACTACGTGACCTCCCCGCTGACCAAGCTGGGGCAGATCGTCTACGGCATCGGCTGCGGCATCATCACCATTCTGATCCGCTACTTCGGCGGCTACAGCGAGGGCGTGACCTATGCCATCCTGTGCATGAACGCCTGCGCGGTGCTGCTGGATAAGATCGGCCGTCCCGTGAAGTTCGGCGCACCCAAGAAGGAGGCGGCAAAGAAATGAAAACCGAATCCACCGTGAAATATGTTCTTCGCATTGCGCTGACCCTGCTTGCCATCACCGCCGTCGTGGCCGTGATCCTCGCCGCGGTCAACTCCGTTACCGCGCCCCGTATCGCGGCGCAGAACGAGCAGAAGACCCAGGCCGCCATCGAGGCCGTGCTTCCCGGCGGCGGGCAGGAAGTGACCTTCACCGACGACACCGGCCTGGTCACCGCCGCCTACAAGGGCGATAATGGCTGCGCCGTTCAGGTGACCCCCGCCGGCTTTAACGGCACCGTCACCATGATGGTCGGCGTGGACAACGACGGCAAGGTGACCGGCATTTCCATCATTTCCCACACGGAGACCGCCGGCCTCGGCGCTACCGCCGCCGCCGACACGGACGCGGGCAGAGCCTTCCGCGACCAGTTTATCGGCATGAGCGACACCGTGTCCGTCACCAAGGACGGCGGTGAAGTGGATGCCCTCACCGGTGCCACCATCACGTCCCGCGCAGTCTGCACCGGCGTCTCCGCCGCGCTGGCCTGCGCCGCCAATCTGGGTTAAGGAGGCTGCGTCATGGATTTCAAAAAGCAATTTAAGGAAGGCCTGCTGACCAAGAACCCGGTTCTGGTGCAGCTGCTGGGTATGTGCTCCACGCTGGCCATCACCACCAGCCTGTTCAACGGCATCGGCATGGGTCTGGCCGTCACCGTCATTCTCATCTGCTCCAACATTCTGATCTCCGCTCTGCGGAAGGTCATTCCCAACCAGATCCGCATTGCGGCCTACATCACCATCATCGCGGGCTTCGTCACCGTGGTCGATCTGTCCATTCAGGCGTTTCTGCCTGCACTGTCCCAGAGTCTGGGCGTGTTCATCCCGCTGATCGTCGTGAACTGTATCGTCCTTGGCCGGGCGGAGGCGTTTGCCTCCAAGAATGGCGTTCTGGCGTCCGCTGTGGACGGCCTGTGTCAGGGCATCGGCTACACGCTGGCGCTGATCACCGTCTGCGTCATCCGGGAACTGCTGGGCAGCGGCACCTTCGGCGGCGGCATCCTCAACGGCGGCGAGGGCATCCGCATCATTCCCGCTCCGTATCCCGCCATGCAGATGGTCATGCCTGTGGGCGGCTTCCTGGTGCTGGGCTGCGTCATTGCCGCGTCCCAGTGGCTTGTAAAGCATCTGGAAATGAAGAATAAGAAGAAGGAGGCGGCGAAATAATGCAAGCGATTCTCGGTATTATTCTCAGCGCCATTCTCAGTGAGAACTTCATTCTGGTCAAGTTCTACGGCATCTGCCCCTTCATGGGCGTCTCCAAGAAAATTGATACCGCTCTGGGCATGGGCATGGCCGTTACCTTCGTTATGGCGATCGCCTCTGCTGCCTGCTACGCGGTCAACGTGCTGCTGGTGAAGCTGGGACTGGACTACATGCAGACCGTCGCCTTTATTCTGGTCATTGCCGCCATCGTGCAGGTGGTGGAGATGTTCCTGAAGAAGAGCGTCCCCGCACTGTACAAGGCGCTGGGCGTGTACCTGCCCCTGATCACCACCAACTGCGCCGTTCTGGGCGTGGTGCTGGTCAACGTGCAGAAGGGCTACAACTTCCTGCTGAGCGTGGTCAACGGCGCTGCCGGCGGACTGGGCTTTACCGTGGCCATCGTGCTGTTCGCTTCCGTCCGGGAGCGGGTGAACCGTGCCGACTGTCCCGCGTGCTTCAAGGGCTTCCCCATCGCGCTGATTTCCGCCGGACTGCTGGCGCTTGCCTTCATGGGCTTCTCCGGCCTGAAGGTTTTCTAAGGAGGGCGAAGATATGCAAATTGTGATTGCGATTGCGATTCTCGGCGGTCTGGGACTGGTGTTCGGCCTGGTGCTGGCTGCCGCGTCCAAGATTTTCTATGTGGAATCCGACCCCCGGCTGGATCAGCTGAACGAATGCCTCCCCGGTGCCAACTGCGGCGGCTGCGGCTATGCCGGCTGCGGTGCTTACGCCGAAGCCGTCCTCAAGGGCGAAGCGCCCATCGGAAAGTGCGCCTCCGGCGGCAACGAAGCTGCGCAGGCCATGGCGGCCATCATGGGCGTCAAGGCGGAAGCCGTCACCCGTAAGGTCGCGCTGGTGCGCTGCTCCGGCGAGAAGATCTATGACGCGGACGGCAATCTGACCAAGGGCGCGAAGATCAAGGGCAACTACGAGGGTCTGAAGGACTGTCTGGCCGCCTCCAAGATCGGCGGCAACGGCCCTGTGTCCTGCAAGTTCGGCTGTCTGGGCTACGGCACCTGCGTCAAGGCGTGTAAATACGGCGCGATGAAGGTCGTCAACGGCGTTGCCCATGTGGACGAAGATCTGTGCGTCGGCTGCATGGCCTGCGCCAGCGTATGCCCCCGTCATCTGATCGTCCCCGTGGAGCCTGACCGAAACGTGGTCATCGCCTGCGCGTCTCTTGCCAAGGGCGCTGTCACCACCCGCGGCTGTACCGTGGGCTGCATCGGCTGCGGCCTGTGCAAGAAGGTCTGCCCCAAGGACGCCATTACCGTGGAAAAGAATCTTGCCCGCATCGATTACTCCAAGTGCGACAACTGCGGCCTGTGCGCCACGGTCTGCCCCAAGAAGCTGATCAGGGACTCCAACGTGGAGAACCTCGGCGAGCCGAAGCCTGTTGTTCAGGCGTAACCCCCCAACAATTGCGCGGCAGACCTCTGCGGAGGTCTGCCGCAAGCTCTATAGATGCGGTCTGGGTCACTGCCTGAGGCACGGCTGGGCTGTGCGGACAGCGGCACCCGCGGCGGGATGGAACCCGCTTTTCCGAATGGACGGGCACGTTTGCAAATATAATAAAACAGACCGGTTTTGCGGAATACAGCCCCCATTTCCCGCTCAAAAGTGTCCTCCGGCCCGTTTCTACTGCCGGTAGAGTGGGACATTCTACTGCGGGGAGGAAAGATACGGCCGTTTTCTTCCCGGGGGGCGTGGCTTTTGACCGGAAAAATATGATACAATCAGAGCAAGATTCGGATGATACCGTTTCCCCTATTATTTTCAGGAGTGTGAACCTCATGCCTAACTACAATATTGTGACCGATTCCTGCTGCGACCTGCGGCCGGAAACGTATGAGCAGCTGAATCTGACCGTCGTTCCTCTGAGCATGGAATTCCGGGGGCAGGTGCGCGAGGATAAAAGCGACGACAGCATTAAGGAAGTTTACGCGGCTCTGCGCGCCGGAGAGAGTGCTCAGACCGCCGCAGTCAACCCGGACCGCTGGCTGAACGCCATGGAGCCCCATCTGGCAGAGGGAAGGGATGTATTGGTGATGGCCTTTTCTTCCGGCCTGTCCACTACCTACCAGTCTGCCGTCATCGCGGCGGAGGAGCTGCGGGAAAAGTATCCGGAGCGGACGATATATGTAGTTGACACTCTCTGCGCGTCCCGTGGTGAGGGACTGCTGGTGTGGTACGCTTGCAAAAAGCGGGATGAGGGCATGACGCTGGACGAGCTGCACAAATGGGTGGAGGACACGAAGCTCCATCTGTGCCACTGGTTCACCGTGGACGACCTGATGTATCTGAAACGCGGCGGTCGTATCAGCGCTGCCACCGCCCTTGTGGGCACCATGCTGAAGGTCAAGCCCGTGCTTCATGTGGACAACGACGGTCACCTGATCAATATGTTCAAGGTGCGCGGCCGCAAGGCATCTCTGGAGGCCATTGCAAATAAGCTGGGCGAGCTGGGCGGCAATTACGATAACAGCACGGTGTTCATCTGCCACGGCGACTGCATCGAGGATGCAAAATATGTGGAGAACATTCTGAAGACGAAGTACGGCGTCAAGGAAGTGCTGATCAACTACACCGGCGCTGTCATCGGCTCCCACTCCGGCCCCGGCACCATGGCAGTATTTTTCCTGGGCGATCACCGGTAACGGAAAATCATTTCATACTGCATCCGCCCCGGCCTCCCATCGTGTAGCCGGGGCGGTTTCCGTGATTTGGGAAATCGGAACTTCCAACAAAAACCAGCCGGAGAAAACGTCGATTTTTCAGGAAATTCCCGTGGAAAATTCATATTGACTTTGCACAAAAATCGATATAGAATACTGTGCAAAAAGCAAAAAATGAGGTGACATACTTGGCAGATATGCATACGAAGGACCTGACCACCGGGTCGCCGATGAAGCTGATACTTTCCTTTATGCTGCCGCTGGTTTTCGGACTGTTGTTTCAGCAGGTTTACAGTATGGTGGATACCATTGTGGTGGGGAAATTTCTGGGTGTGGACGCGCTGGCGGGGGTCGGCTCTACCGGTTCTATTACGTTTCTGGTGCTGGGACTGTGCAACGGCGTGTGCGCCGGGTTTGCCATTCCCGTGGCGCAGAAATTCGGACAGCGGGATTTTGACGGGCTGCGCCGGTTCGTCGGCAATATGATCTGGCTCAGCTGCGTCATCGCCGCAGCGGTGACGCTGGTCACGACGCTGCTGTGCCGCCAGATCCTCCTCTGGATGGACACCCCGGCGGATACGTTTTCCTATGCTTACGACTATATTTTCGTGATTTTTCTGGGCATCCCCGCGACCATGCTGTACAATCTCCTGTCGGGCATTCTCCGGTCGCTGGGAGATTCGAAAACGCCGCTGGTGTTCCTGATTATGTGCAGCCTGCTGAACGTGGCGCTGGACATCGTGTTTATTTTGACGCTGAATATGGGCGTCGCGGGCGCAGGCTGGGCGACGCTGCTGAGTCAGCTGATCTCCGGCGTGCTGTGCCTGTATTTCATCGTGAAGAAGTTCCCGATTCTTCACCTGAAACGGGACGATCTGCGGCTGCGGAAAATCTATGTCCGGAAGCTGCTGAATATGGGCTTGCCCATGGGCTTGCAGTATTCCATCACCGCCGTCGGCAGCATTCTGCTGCAAACGGCGGTCAACGGCCTGGGCGCGACCGCCATGGCGGCCATCGCGGCGGGCAGCCGGGTGAGCATGCTCCTTGTCTGCCCCTTTGACGCCATGGGAACCACCGCCGCTACCTTCGCCGGACAGAATCTGGGCGCAGGAAAGCTGGACCGGATACATCAGGGAGTCAAGGACTGCACGGTACTGGGCATTATCATCTCCGCTGCGATTTTTGTGATCACCTGGTTTGGCGGCAGTGCCATGACCACACTGTTCCTGGATACGGCGGACGGGGCGAGCGTCGACATGGTGGTGCCGATGGGACATCAGTTCCTGATTATTAATGCCGCGTTTGCCGTTCCGCTGCTGTTTGTCAATCTGCTCCGCTTCACCATTCAGGGGTTGGGCTACTCGGAGTTTGCGGTGTTCGCGGGAGTGTTCGAGATGGTCGCCAGAGGTGCCTTTGGGCTTTGCCTGGTGCCGGTGCTGGGGTATACGGCGGCGTGCTTCGCCAGCCCCGCGGCATGGGTGATGGCTGATCTGTTTCTGTTCCCCGCTTATTTCCACTGCATGAAGAAGCAGGGGTATTCCTTCAAACCGACGAAGGCCAGTGCAGCGACAGAATAAAATATCAAAAAATGATGGCAGGTCTCCGGTAAGAGACCTGCCATTTTATGTGTTTACTGCTCTTGAAGCTGGTCGATTTCCTTAGCGATGGTGCAGCTGCTCTGGTAGACGCAGCTGCCGTAGCAGCAGTCCGTCTCGGTGACTGCGCCGTCCTCCAGAACGACTTCCACCATGCGGCTTCCGTCCAGCTGACGGCAGTAGCCGGATACAAATTTCTCTGTCTCCACGTTATCCCTCCACGATGCAGAAGCCCTTGGGCGCCAGCGTCAGCCAGTCCGGGGCTACGGTTTGCAGGTTGTGACCCATGAGAATTTTCCCCGCGGGGATGTCCCAGGGGTCGCCGCAACGGTTGCAGTAGATTTTCAGCACGCTGCCGCCATAGCGCCGGGTGAAGCCGAGCCGGCGATCTTCCGCCTGAAAGAACTGAATGTCCCCCAGACGCAGCGCGTCACAGGCTTTCCGCAGCTGCCCCAGACGGCGGAAATGGGCCAGAAGCTCCGGGTCCTCCCGCCCCCATGGGTAGGTGCGGCGGTTGAAGGGGTCGCGGTAGCCCTCCATCCCGGCCTCGTCGGCGTAGTACAGGCTGGGGCTGCCCGGCAGGGTGTATTGCAGGAAGGAGGCCATCTGCAGCCGCTCCACGGCCACCGGCAGCAGGTTCCGGGACAGATGGCGCTTGGCCTTTTCTTCCCGGGAACCGTCAAAATCGTCCACCAGCGCGGTGAGAATGCGGGGGGTGTCGTGGGTGCCCAGCAGATTCATGTTGCAGGCCGCCACTTGGGGCGGGTAGTTTTCCATAATGGACATCACGGTTTCCTTAAAGCCCCGGCCGCCATCCAGATTCTTGACGAAGTTCACAATGGCCGTGCGGAAGGGGTAATTCATCACGCTGTCCAGCTCGCCGCCGGTAAAGTAGGTGCGGCGCTTGCCGTAGGCGCATTTGTTGGACGCGTCCTCCCACACCTCGCCCAGAAGCAGGGCGTCGGGATTCAGTTCCTTGATGCGGTTGCGGAGAAGCTTGATGAATTCGTCAGGCAGCTCGTCCGCCACATCCAGCCGGTAGCCATCCGCCCCCAGCCGCAGCCAATGGGCGAGGACGCTATCTTCGTCCGTGATGATGTAGCGGACGAAAGCGGGGTCCATTTTGTTCACCGTGGGCAGAGTGTCAAAGTCCCACCAGGAATGGTAGACGTTCGGCCAGTTGTAGAAGGTGTACCAGCTGTAATAGGGGGATTCCTTGGAATTGTACGCGCCCACGGATGGGAATGCGCCCTCCCGGTTGAAATACAGGCTGTTGGAGCCGGTGTGGGAATACACGCCGTCCAGAATGACCCGGATGCCCCGGGCGTGGGCCGCGTCGCAGAGGACGGCAAAATCCGCCTCGGTGCCGAGAAGGGGGTCGGGGGTCTTGTAGTCGCCGGTGTCGTAGCGGTGGCTGGAAAAGCTCTTGGAAATGGGGTTCAGGTAGAGAATGGTAACACCGAGATCGGCAATATAGTCCATTTTCTCAGTGATGCCCCGGAAATTGCCGCCGAAAAAGTCGTTGTTCAGCACCTGCCCATCGGGGGTGGGCTTCCAGTCCACTTCGTCGTGCCAGTTTTTGTGGATGGTGTAGGGCTTCAGCTTCCCGGTCACATCGGCCCTTCCGCTGGCGTAAAAACGGTCGGGGAAAACCTGATAGATGGTTGCGCCCTTCGCCCAGTCCGGGGTGGTGAAGTCGGCGGGGATGCAGCTCAGCTGCCAGAGATCCCCGGCTTCCATGTTGGTGTCGTCCCCCTGCTTGAACAGGCGGAAGCTGCCGCCCTGTGTATCGATGACGAAATAGTAGAAAAACAGGCCGGGGCAGGGGATGGAAAACTGCCCCTCAAAAACGTCATACGCGCCCTTTTTCATCTGGAATGCCAGAACGGCGTTCTGCGCCCATGAGCCGTCCTCATGATTAAAGACGCAGGTGACCTTCGTCGTCAGGACGGAGGTGGGAATATGGATATGCAGGGTGCAGACCTGCCCCGGCGTCAGGGTGCCGAAGGGGGTCTTGAACTGGGGCTGCTTGCTGTCGTAAAGGATTCTCATGGCGGTCTCCTCATGATAAACTCGTTCTATCCATTATAAACCATTTTTCCGGAAAAGGGAAGCGTGGAAGAAAGATATTTTGGGAAAGCGCTTGAGAAACCCATGCCTTTTTGGATGAAGGATGGACTTTCCCGGTTTTTCTGGTATACTGTACTGGACGGGAAGATAGGAGAATGAATGATGATAAGAAAATTGCAAAATGCAGATATGGACAGGGTAGCCGGTATATGGCTGGACGCCAATCTGAGGGCGCACTGCTTTATTCCCCCACAGTATTGGAAAAGCAACTTTGCCCCGGTAAAAGAAATGCTGCCCCGGGCGGAAGTCTATGTTTACGAAAATGACCGGGAAATATGGGGCTTTATAGGGCTGAACGGGGAATATATCGAAGGCATTTTTGTTTCCGGTGAAATGCAGTCCCGGGGCATAGGGAAGCGCCTGCTGGACTTTGTAAAGACGAAAAAGACGGAATTGCGCCTGAATGTGTACCAGAAGAACATGCGGGCGATTCGTTTTTACCAAAGGGAGGGCTTCAAAATTCTGCGGGAAGGAATGGATGAAGCAACCGGCGAAAAGGATTATGAAATGACATGGCGGCAGGAATAAAACGCTGTTTGGAGAAAACACGAAAAATGCACCGTATGGCTGCGGCCATACGGTGCATTTGCTGCATTTTGGAGTATTTTACCAGCTCAGCATATTCCGGAACTGCTCCATGTATCGTCCGGCGGGGACGTCCCAGCTGAAATCTTTTTCCATGTCCCGCTTCTGCAGGGCGCGGAAGGCTTCCCGATTGTGATTGTACAGGCCGAGGCAGCGCTTCAGCGAAGCGAAGAAGTCGTCGGCGTTGTAGCTCTGGAAGGTGAAGCCAAGACCACCCTCGCCGTTCTCGTCGGCGGGAGGAACGGTGTCCTTCAGGCCGCCGGTGGCGTGAACCACGGGTACGGTGCCGTAGCGCATGGCGTTCATCTGGCTCAGGCCGCAGGGCTCGGACTTGGAGGGCATCAGGTAGACATCGCCGCCAGCGTAGATCCGGGCGGCAAGCCCCAGATTGAAGGTGATCTGGGCGGAAACCTGATCGGGGAACTGGTTCGACAGGTCTCTGAAGAAGCTCTCGTATTGAGCTTCGCCGGTGCCAAGGATCAGCAGCTGGGCGTCTTCCTCCCACATGAGCCGCCGGGCAATGTAGCACAGCAGGTCAAGACCCTTGTGACCGGCCAGCCGGGTGACCATGACCATCAGCGGCACGTCAGGCTTGACGGGCAAACCCACTTCTTTTTGCAGGGCGGCCTTCACGGCGGCCTTGCCCTCTACAAAGGTCTCGGAATTGTAGTGGGCGGGGAGCGCGGGATCGGTCTCCGGGTTGAAGGTGTTCACGTCGATGCCGTTGGTGATGCCGGTGAGCTTCCATGCGTTGCCCGCAAGGACGCTGTCCAGACCGTGGGCATAGTAGGGATACATCAGCTCCCGGGCATAGGTCTCGGACACGGTGGTCACAAGGTCGGCGGTCTCAATGGCGCCCTTCATCACGTTGACGGAGTTGCTCATGTCCAGGGTGGAACGGTACTCCCAGGGAAGCCCCAGCACATCGTCAAAGAACCCGGCGTTTGCCCAGCCCTGATATTCGATGTTGTGGATGGTGTACATGCAGCGGGTCTTATAGAAGGCGCCGTGGTACATGGCCTTGAGATAAATGGGAATGCAGGCGGTCTGCCAGTCGTTGCACTGGATGATTTCGGGGATGAAGTTCAGGGCGATCATGGCGTCCAGACAGCCCCGGGAGAAGAAGGCGAAGCGCTCGCCGTCGTCCATGTCCCCGTAAATCGCGCCGGTGCGGGCACCGAAGTAATAATCGTTGTCCAGGAAATAGACCTGCACGCCGTCATTTCGGTTGGTCAGCTTCATGATGCCGCAGTATTGCTGCCGCCAGCCCAGCTGCACCCGGATCTCGGCCACCCGCTCCACCATGTAGGCGGTGTTGGTTTTGATTTTGTGGTAGTAGGGCAGAAACAGAACGACCTCGTTGCCCGCAATGCGAGCCAGGGCGGAGGGCAGAGCCTCCATTACGTCGCCCAGTCCGCCGGACTTGGCATAGGGTGCGCCCTCAGAGGCACAGATGGCAATTTTCATACGGTTTCCCCCCTCTTGACGATGACAGGACTCTTCTTTGTCCCAATGAGCTTTGCCCCCGGGGTGACGGTGACGTCCTTGTCCAGAATGACGTATTTCAGTTCCGCGCCCTCGCCCACCACGGAGTCGTTCATGATGACGCAGTTTTCCACGTCCGCGCCCGGGGCGATGGTGACCTGCCGGAACAGAATGCTTTCCTTGACGTTGCCCTCCAGCATACAGCCGTCGGCCGCCAGACAGTTGGCGATCTGGCATTCCTCGCCGTAGTAGGTGGGGACACGGTCACGAACCTTGGTGTAGATGGGATGATTGCCGCCGAACATGTCGTGGCGGATGTCCCGGTCGATGAGCGCCATGGAGTTTTTGAAATATTCCTCCACGGACTCGTTGTACAGGGCGGCACCGTCGAACTGGTAGACATTGACGGAGACCTTGCCCCGCTGCCAGCCGCCCAGAACGAGGTCGCGATCCATGTGGAACTTGTCCCGGGCGATCATTTCTCTGGTCTGCTGCATGAGCCACTTCTTGTCCACCACGAAGATGTCCATGGAAGCGACATAATCGGCGGGGGCGGCAAAGTCCACCAGCATGTCGGTCACGTTGCCTTTCCCGTCCAGCTTCATGGCCAGATCAATCATCTTTTCCCCGTTGCAGATGCCGGCCTTGGTGACTACGGTGATGTTCCGGCCGCTCTTTACGTGGGAGGTGATGACCTTGGTCAGGTCGATGTTGGAGAGAATGGCGGAGTCGGTCATGATGACCAGCTCGTCATCAGAGCCGTAGGCCAGGAAGTCCATGGCGCTGGCGAGAGACTCCAGCTTGCCCCGGTAGCGGTGGACTTCGGACTGGGCGTAGGGAGTCAGAAATTCCAGACCGCCCTCCTCCAGCTCCAGGCCCCATTCCTCACCGTCGCCGATGTGGTTCATCAGGGACTGGAAGTTGTGGCGGGAGATGATGCCGATATGACGGACACCGGCGCAGGCCAGATTGGACAGCGCCCAGTCTACCTGACGGTAGCGGCCGCCGAAGGGCAGGGAGGCCATGGTGCGCTTGGTGGTCAGCTCACCAAGGCTTGCGTCGTTGGTAAATACAATACCGGTTACGTTCATTGCATTTTTCCTCCTGTTACAGCATGTCACCGGGCTTCAGCACGGCGTTGGCTTCGACGACAGCGCCCTTGGACGTGACGCTGATCTTCTTCTTTTCCCCGTCGGCGTAAGCGCCGCCCACGATGGCGTTCTTGCAGACCTTGGAGTCCTCGCCCAGAATGGCGTGGCGGACGATGGCGCCGGACTCGATGACCACGCCGGGCATGACGACGCTGTCCTCCACCAGCGCGCCCTCACCGACGGTGCAGCCGATGGAGATGATGCTGTGGTGGACGGTGCCGTAGACCTCGGAGCCTTCGGCCACGAAGGCGTTGACGATCTCGGCCTGCTCGTCAATGTAGGAGGACGGCATGGCGGAGTTGCGGGCGTAGATGGTGGAGCGCTTGTCGCCCCGGAGCTGGAAGGCAGGTTCCTTGCCCAGCAGATCCATGTTGGCTTCCCACAGAGAATCGATGGTTCCCACGTCTTTCCAGTAGCCGTCGAAGGGGTAGGCCATCATCTTGTGACCGTCGGCCAGCAGGCTTGGAATGATGTTCTTGCCGAAATCGTTGGCGGAGCTGGGGTTTTCCTCGTCAGCGATCAGGGCGTCCCGCAGTACCTGCCAGTTGAAGCAGTAAATGCCCATGGAAGCGTTGGTGGACTTGGGCTTGGCGGGCTTTTCCTCGAACTCGTAAATGGTGTTGTCGGGGTTGGTGTTCAGAATGCCGAAGCGGGAAGCCTCCGCCAGAGGGACGCTGCGCACGGCGATGGTGCAGGAAGCCTTATGCTTCTCGTGGTAGGCCACCATGGCGGCGTAGTCCATCTTGTAGATGTGGTCGCCGGAGAGAATGACCACGTAGTCGGGGTTGAAGCGGTCCACGAAGTCGATGTTCTGATAAATGGCGTTGGCGGTACCCTTGTACCAGCCGGATTTCTTGTCGTGACGCTCATAGGGGGGCAGAACCTGGGCGCAGGAGTGGGTCTTGTTCAGATTCCAGGGCTGGCCGTTGCCGATATACTCATTCAGCTCCAGAGGCTGATACTGGGTCAGAATACCCACAGTGTCAATGCCGGAGTTGACACAGTTGCTCAAAGGAAAATCGATGATACGGTATTTGCCGCCGAAGGGAACGGCAGGCTTGGCGGTTTTCTCCGTCAGGACCTTGAGCCGGCTGCCCTGTCCGCCGGCAAGCAGCATCGCAATTACGCGCTTTTTCTGAAAATACATGGTCACAGCTCCTTATGTAGATTTTTTGAGAATCTCCCGTTGACCCGGAGATTCGTTAGTGCCTCTCTCGGTTTTGTGCAGATGTTTGGGGACATCTATCCACTCTGATAAAATATCATATTTTCCCTGATTAGGAAAGGGAAAAATTATCTAAATATTGGTGAATGAATTCTGCGTTTTGCATAACGGCCTGCCATGGGACGGGGACGCCGCCCGGGGGATCGACGCCCTTCAGCCGCTTTTCCATCCAGTTGAGGTCAAGCCACCTGCCAAACTTGAAGCCGCAGGCCGGGAAATGCGCCACGGTGCGGTAGCCGCGCTTTTCGTGGAAGCGCATGGAGTTTTCGTTTTCCCCGCAGACGAGGGAGTAAAGAAGGTAATACCCCTGGGCGTCGAGGATCGCTTCCAGCGCGTCGTACAGCGCTTTTCCGATGCCTTTGCCCCGTGCCTGAGATTTGAGATAGATGGTCGGTTCGGCGCACCATGCGTATGCCGCACGGGAAAAGGGCAGACTTGCGTAGGCGTAGCCGAGGATCTGCCCGTCCTCCTCCCAGAGAAGCCATGGGAACTGGGCAGTGATGTCGTGGTAGCGGCGCAGGAATTCTTCTTCGCTGGGTGGGGCATATTCAAAGGTGGCGGTAGAGGTCAGAACGTAAGGACGGTAAATGGCAAGCATGGCGCTTACGTCTTCCTCAGCGGCAATCCGGAGCATGGGAATTCCTCCTTTTTTCCGCCGGTGCGGCCGGCGGATAGTAAAAGCGATATATTTTCATTTTACTATCCCAACTTCTTTCCGTCAAGGTTGACATTTCCGTCAAAGATGGGTAAAATAAGAGAAACTGTGACTTCAAAGGAGGGATTCTCTTGGACGCTGGCGGCAACGGCAATATACCTGGACGAAGTAGAGTGCGGCTTGCCGTCCGGGTGAGTCTGTAGTTATTTTGTCTGCGTAAATTGCCTATTCATCTCACAAATAAATGAATAGGAGGAATTACGAATGGCAGAGCGTTTTGAAATTGTGGAAAAAGCCCTCCTGAAGCTGCTGGAGGAGAAAAAATATGCAACTCTCCGGGATATCCTCACGACCATGAATCCGATGGATGTCGCCGGACTTTTTGACGGGCTGGACGAAAAGCAGATCCCCCTCATGTTCCGTTTGCTTCCCAAGGAACAGGCGGCGGAGACGTTTGTGGAAATGGAGCCGGAGGCCAAAGAGCTTCTCATCCGGGGCTTCTCCGACAACGAGCTGAAGGAAGTTCTGGACGAGCTGTACGTGGACGACGCGGCAGACATCGTTGAGGAAATGCCCGCGAACGTGGTGCAGCGTATCTTAAAGCACGCCGACCCGGAAATGCGCAGCTCTATCAATCAGATTTTGCGTTACCCCGAAGATTCCGCCGGTTCCATCATGACCACGGAATACGTCTCCCTGCGCCCCCACATGACCGTGGAGGAGGCCATTCTCCGCATCCGACGTCAGGGCGTGGATAAGGAGACCATTTATACCTGCTACGTTACGGAAAAGGACAGGACGCTCATCGGTCTCGTGACGGTGAAGGATCTTCTGCTGGCCGCAGACGACGAGACGAAGATCGAAGACATCATGGAAACGAACCTGATTTCGGTCACTACCCAGACCGATCAGGAAGAAGTCGCGGCGACCCTTTCCAAATATAACTTCATCGCCTTGCCCGTGGTGGACGGGGAGAACCGGATGGTGGGTATCGTCACCTTCGACGACGCCATGGACGTCATGCAGGACGCGGCTACTGAGGACATGGAGATCATGGCCGCTATGACCCCTTCGGAAAAGACCTACCTCAAGAGTACGCCCTTCGACCTGTTCAAGCACCGGATCCCGTGGCTGATGCTTTTGATGGTCTCCGCTACCTTTACGGGGATGATCATTACCTCTTTTGAGGATGCCCTGAGCTTGCTCCCGGTGCTGACCGCCTTTATCCCCATGCTGATGGATACCGGCGGTAACTGTGGTTCTCAGTCCTCCGTGACCGTCATCCGTGCCCTGAGTCTGGACGAGCTGCATTTTACCGACCTGTTCCGGGTGATGTGGAAGGAAGCCCGCACGGCGGTGCTCTGCGGTGCGGCGCTGGCAGCTGCCTGCTTCCTGAAAATTCTGCTGGTGGATCGGCTGCTGATGGGCAACGAGAGCATCAGTTTGCTTGTCAACGGCGTGGTGTGCCTGACGCTTTGCGTGACGGTCATTTTGGCCAAGTTTGTCGGCTGCACGCTGCCCCTGTTTGCCAAGCGCCTGGGCTTCGACCCGGCGGTGATGGCAAGCCCCTTTATCACGACCATCGTGGACGCCCTGAGCTTGCTGGTGTATTTCCTGTTTGCGAAGCTCCTGCTGGGTGTTTAAAAAGAAAAACTTCGTATGATGTGTAAAGTCATACGAAGTTTTTGCTTTATTCGGCCTTGAGGACGTGTGCGCCCTCAAATTCTACGTGCAGGGGCAGCATCTGCCAGTGATGCTCCGTGATGCTGTCCAGCTTTTTGGCGAGCTTCTCTTCCAGCCCGGGGTTGCGGGTGATGCACAGCAGGGTGGGGCCTGCGCCGGAAAGACAGAAGGCCGCGCCGACGGTGCGCACCAGCGCCTCGATTTTTTCGTAGTCCGGAATGAGCTTTTTCCGGTAGTTCTGGTGAAGCCTGTCCTGCATGGCGGTGCGCAGCAGCTTTTCGTCCCCAAGCTCCAGCGCCTTGAGCACCAGCGCGCCGTGGGAGATGTTGTAAATGGCGTCCCGGCGGTTGACCTGCTCCGGCAGAACGGAACGGGCGAGGGGAGTGGACAGGGTGAAATCCGGAATGAGAACCAGAAATTCCCACCCGGCGTGGAGGGGGAAGCTGACGCTCACCGGCAGACCGCCGTCCACCATGGACGCGGTGAGGCCGCCGAGGAAAGCGGGCGCCAGATTGTCCGGATGCCCTTCCATGGCGTTGGTGATGTTGAGCAGGCCCTGTGTGGAGAGCTTATTGCCCCGCAGGACGTTTGCGCCCATGGCGCCGGCCACCAGCAGTGCGGCGGAGGAACCGAGTCCCCGGCAGATGGGGATGTGGGCGTCGATGTGGATCTTCACGCCCCGGACTTCTTCGCTCAGCGTACCTAGAACGGCGCAGTAGGCGGTGTAGGCCAGATTGTCAGGGCCTGTATAGGCTTCGTCGCAGCCGGTGATCTCCAGACCGGAGTCGGTTTCTTCAAAAGTAACGTCGGTGTACAGGCTCAGGGCACAGCCGAAGGCGTCAAACCCGGGGCCGAGGTTCGCGGTGGTGGCGGGAACGCGGATGGTAACTCGTTTCATGCAGCTTCTCCTGTCGGCTTACAGATGCAGGACGTAGTCCAGCATGTCTTCCTTGTTGATGACGCCGGTGTGGCGCTCGGGCTTGCCCTGCAGACCAGCCAGATTTTTCGGGATGGGCACACCCGTCATGGCGGACAGCCGCGCCATCTGGTCGAACTCGCTGCCGGAGGTATCGCCGCCCACGGCGGCGAGAACCGCCGCGGGGAACTTGTAGGGAGACGCGGTGGACAGCACCACCATGGGACGATTGTCGCCGGTCTGGGAGACGTATTCCTCCGCTGCTGCCCAGCCGGAAGCGGTGTGGGGGTCGCACAGATAGCCCCAATCCCGGTAGACCCGGCCCATGATCTCCTGCGCTTTGGCGTCGTCGCAGTAGGCAGCCCAGAATTTCTTCTGGATTTGTTCCAGCAGTGCGCCGGGGACGGTGTAAACGCCCTCCCGGTTCAGGCTGTTCATCAGTCCGGACACCAGCGCGGTGTCTCCGGACAGCAGGTACAGCAGCCGCTCTAAGTTGGAGGACACCAGAATGTCCATGGAGGGGGAGGTGGTCTTCAGCAGGGGACGGCGTTTGTCGTAAACGCCGGTGCGGATAAAGTCGGTGAGGACGTTGTTGGCGTTGGAGGCACAGATCAGCTTCCCAACGGGCAGACCCAGCCGCTTGGCGAGATACCCCGCCAGAATATCGCCGAAGTTGCCGGTGGGGACGGAGTAGTTGACCTCGTCGCCCAGCTTGATCTTCCCGGCGTCCAGCAGGTCGCGGTAGGAGCGGAAGTAGTACATGATCTGGGGCGCGAGACGGCCGATATTGATGGAGTTGGCGCTGGACAGGGCGTAGGGCAGCTCCCGGCCCTGACAGGCGGCGAAAATATTCTTCACGCCGGTCTGGGCGTCGTCAAAGTTGCCCCGGACGGCCGAGACGGCCACGTTGCCGCCCTCCTGGGTCACCATCTGGGCACGCTGCACCTGAGAGACGCCGCCGTCGGGGTAAAATACGCAGATGCGCACGCCGGGCACGTCCCGGAAGCCCTCCAGAGCGGCCTTGCCGGTGTCGCCGGAGGTGGCGGTGAGGATCAGGATATCCTTTTCCATCCCCTTGACGGCCTTCGCGGCGGTGAGCAGCTGGGGCAGCATGGAAAGCGCCACGTCCTTAAAAGCGGATGTAGGCCCCCGGAACAGCTCCAGCACGGAATAACCGCCTACGGAAACGGTGGGGGTCAGATCTTCGGTTTCAAATTTTCCCTGATAGGCGCGGCGAACCAGCGTATCCATATCGGGAATATCCGGCAGCAGGGCGGCGAGAATTTTCGCGGACATTTCCGTAGAGCTGCCCCGCAGGCAAGCCTGCCAGTCAAACGCGGGAATGCTCTCGGGCATATACAGGCCGCCGTCGGGGGCAAGACCCTCCAGCACGGCCTCGGCGCTGTCCACAAAGTGGGCTTCGCTCCGGGTAGAATGATAGAGCATAATATCCTCCTGTGATCGATTCTTTGCTAATTGCACAAAAAGTTGGGGAATACCGGGAAAACCTTGGCTTTTTGGCGTGGTTGAAATTTGAGCAGGTATATGATATACTGTTTTCCGACAAAAAGCAAGTGTTTTCGGGATGGACACATCCGTTTTTACACACTGACCAAAAATCACCGCACATACAGACAAAACGGGGGATGATTTGATGAAGATCGGATTGCTGGGCTTCGGTGTCGTCGGCCGGGGCGTGTATGAGCTTACCCGGGGCAGAGACGATATGCAGGTCGTCAAGGTTCTGCGCCGGGAGGATATGCAGCTTCCCGACGCGAAGACCGTCCGGGACATCCGGGACATTGTGGAGGACGGCAGCATCGACACCGTGGTGGAGGTCATGGGCGGGCTGCACCCTGCTTACGACTATGTCCGCGCCGCCATTGAGGCGGGGAAAAATGTGGTAACTGCCAACAAGGCGCTGGTATGCACCTTCTATGACGAGCTGCTGCCGCTGGTGCAGGAAAAGGGCGTCTGCTTCCGCTGCACAGCAGCCGTGGGCGGCGGCATCGGCTGGCTTTCCGAGCTGGAGCGCGCCCGCCGGGTGCAGAGCATCCGGGAGGTCGGCGGCATCATGAACGGCACCTGCAACTACATTCTCGACAACATGACCCGTCAGGGCCTCAATTACGACGATGTGCTGAAACAGGCGCAGGCGCTGGGCTACGCCGAAGCCGACCCCTCCACCGACGTGGACGGCATCGACACATGGCACAAGGCCATTCTGTCCGCAAACATTGCCTTCGGCGTGAGTCTGGATAAGGGAACCGTCCCCGTGGCGGGCATTCGCAATATCAAGGCCGAAGACGTGGAGAACTTCAAAGCCCACGGCCTTGTGTGCAAGCTGATCGCCACGGGCAAGCGGGAAAACGGCGTCATCAGCGCCTACGTCCAGCCCACGCTGGTCAAAGATGGCGAGCCGGAAGCCGCCGTTCCAATGAACTACAATTTAATCACCTTCGTCGGCGAGACTTCCCAGCGCATGAGCTTCTTCGGTCAGGGCGCAGGCCGGTACCCCACCGCATACAATGTGGTGCAGGATCTGGTGGACGTTCTTGCCGGGAAGGGCTTCTACGCCCCCTACGGCGGCCATGCGGCGGCTGTGAACGACGAGAAGCTGACATGGTACGTTCGCGGTAACTGGAACGGCGAAACGAAGGCACATTGGGGCAATGCGGCGGTGACCGCGCCGGTATCCGTTGCCGCAATGCACGCATGGCTGAAAGAGAATCCCAACGCATTCGCCGCGGCAATTCGCGGATGACTGAGAGTGACAGAGAGGAACAGAAAATGAAAGTAGTCAAATTCGGCGGCAGCTCCATGGCGGATGCCGGCCAGTACCGCAAGGTACGGGATATTCTTCTGGCTGACCCGGAGCGCCGGGTCGTGGTGGTCTCCGCCGCAGGCAAGCGGTTCGGCAGCGACCACAAGCTGACCGACCTTCTGTATCTGTGCTACGCCCACGTCCAGTACGGCGTGGACTGCAGCAGCATTTTTGACATGATCGCGTCCCGCTATCTGGACATCCGGGATGAGCTGGGGCTTGATCTGGCATTGGAGCCGGAGCTGGAGGCTCTGAAAAAGCGCATCGACGCGAAGGAAGTGACCCAGGAGGAGCTGGTCAGCCGGGGCGAGTATTTCTCCGCCAAGCTGATGGCGGCCTACCTCGGCTTCCAGTTCGTGGACGCGGCAGACTGGGTAATGTTCAACATGGACGGCACCGTGAACCGGGAGGTGTCCTACAAGGCGCTGCGCAATCAGGTGCTGCTTGGCTACGGCGCGGTGATCCCCGGCTTCTACGGCGCCATGCCCGACGGCGCCATCCACACCTTCTCCCGTGGCGGCAGCGATATCACCGGCGCACTGGCGGCGGCGGCGCTGGACGCGGACGTGTACGAGAACTGGACGGACGTGTCCGGCATCCTCATGGCCGACCCCCGGATCGTGGACGATCCGCAGGCTATCCCGGAAGTCACCTACGACGAGCTTCGGGAGCTGAGCTATTCCGGCGCCCAGGTACTTCATGAGGATTCCATTTTCCCGGTGCGGGAAAAGAACATCCCGGTCAACATCCGCAACACCAACGACCCGGAGGCCCCCGGCACCATGATCCAGGAGTCCTTCTCCGGCGACGTTGACCCCGACCGGTTCATCACCGGCATTACGGGCAAAAAGGACTTTTCCATCATCTCTCTGACCAAGCGGGGCATGAGCAATCAGGTCGGCGTCCTGCGCAGAGTCCTGTCGGTGCTGGAGCGGCATAACATTTCCGTGGACTACGTTCCCAACGGCATCGACAACGTGTCCGTCGTGCTTCCCACCGCTGCGGTGGAGAAGGAGCTGTACACCATCATGGCGGAGATCAAAAAGGAAGCCCAGCCGGATACGCTGGACGTCCATCACCACATTGCCGTGGTCGCCGCCGTCGGCCGGAAGATGGCCTTCCGTCCCGGCATTTCCGGCCGGATCTTCAAGGCGCTGGGCGAAAGCGGCATCAACATCCGCATGATCAACCAGGGCCCTGACGAATTGAACATCATCTTCGGCGTGGACAACAAGGACTTCAAGGAAGCCATCCGGGTCCTGTACAACAGCTTCGTAAAGTAATGTGTGGGAGGAATGAAAATATGAAAACCTATACTGTAGCCGTCCTTGGCGCGACCGGCGCCGTGGGACAGGAAATGATCAAGGTTTTGCAGGAGCGCAATTTCCCCGTTGGGAAGCTGGTTCCGCTGGCCTCTGCCCGGAGCGCGGGCAAAACCGTGAAGTTCCGCGGCGAGGACGTGACCATTCAGGAAGCCACCGACGCCGCCTTTGAGGGTGTGGATATCGTCCTGGGCGCGGCGGAAAACGACATTGCCAAGAAATTTGCCCCCGCCATTGTTGCCTCCGGGGCGGTGTTCGTGGACAATTCCTCCGCATTCCGCCTGAACCCCGAGGTGCCGCTGATCGTGCCGGAGGTCAACCCCGAGGACGTGAAGAACCACAAGGGCATCATCTCCAACCCCAACTGCTCCACCATTATCACCGTCACGGCGGTAAACGCCCTGAACACCGTCGCCCCCATCCGCACCATGACCGCTTCCACGTATCAGGCGGTTTCCGGCGCAGGCGCGGGCGGCCCCATCGAACTGATGAATGAGGTGGAGGCGCTGTGGGAAGGCAAAACCTACGAGCCGAAGGTATTTTCCCACCAGATTGCCTTCAACCTGATCCCCCAGATCGGCGGCGAGCAGTTCGAGGGCTACACCAGCGAAGAAATGAAGATGCAGAACGAAGGCCGCAAGATCATGCACCTGCCGGAGCTGAAGGTCAGCTGCACCTGCGTCCGCGTTCCCGTGGTGCGCAGTCACTCCATTTCCGTCAGCTGCCACTTTGACGTACCGGTCACCGTGGAGCAGGCACGGGAGGTCATCGCCAAGGCTCCCGGCTGCAAGCTGGTGGACGACCTGAAAAACAAGCAGTACCCCATGCCGCTGGACACCTCCGATCAGGATATTGTGTTCGTCGGCCGTATCCGTCCCGACCTGACGGACGACAACGGCCTGTGCCTGTGGTGCTGCGGCGATCAGGTCCGCAAGGGCGCCGCTACCAACGCCATCCAGATCGCGGAGCTGCTGGTGAAGGAATAATTCCATAAAATTATGTACGGGAGGGCCGCCGGCTCTCCCGTATTTTCTGTATATAAAGGAATAGACCGCCGAAAACATGTCAATACTCCGTCCAAAAGGAGGAATGGCAATGAAATTGCGGGATGTTATGACAAATCCGGTCATCCGGATCAATCCGGAGGAATCCGTGGCGGTGGCGGCGCGGACGCTTGACCGCTACAATATTGGGGCGCTGCCCGTGTGCGGCAGCGACGGAAGACTGTGCGGCCTGATCACCGACCGGGACATCGTCACCCGGTGTCTGGCCGCCGGACGGTCGGCATCGTCCACGCCCGTCCGGGACGTGATGACGGCGAAGGTGATCACCGCCCGGCCGGACATGGAGGTCGCCCTTGCGGCGGGACTGATGGGCAGGGAACAGATCAGAAGGCTGCCCGTCATGGAGAACGGCAGGCTTTGCGGCATGGTCAGTCTGGGAGATCTGGCAATGCAGGACGAAACCAGCATTGACGCAGGGGACGCCCTGACGGAGATCAGCAACAATCTTTCCTCCAGAGACGGTCGTCTCTGAGTAAAAAACAATAAAAAAGACGGCCAAAAATGTAAAAAACCCTTGACAAAGCGAACTTTGGATGGTATTATAAGCAAGCTGTCCACGAGGGCGGCGCACAAAAAACTTTGTAAGAATTTGGAAAAAGTTCTTGACAAAGGGAAAAAGTTGTGCTAACATATAAAAGTTCGCTGCGGGACGAATGTGAACGCAAAACGAACAGCTGTATCTTGTAAATTGAATAACGCAGACGATTATAAAAGACACCTTGGACAATAAATGGATTGTTTAAGCGTAAGCGAA
>PPYF01027851.1_pt1 | contig 31159 bp, 29 predicted proteins | sample 1559871 | NCBI WGS metagenome assembly PPYF01 (sample SAMN08240021, study PRJNA423297) | Human gut metagenome, whole genome shotgun sequencing project.
CGCGAGTATGTCGCTCCCTACGGTCGCTCCTTAACTCGCAGCTAACCACATTCAACCCGCGACGAGCGCGGGTTGCTCCAGTTTTATCAGACAGCAATAATAATTTCTGAGTATAAATAATTTTTGACACTTGATGATGCAGATAATGCAGGGCAGCCGCATTAAATTTGTGTATCCAACAGCAAGTCTATGATCGCGTGTTCGGGATAAGGAAAGATTGAAAAAGAGTATTCTGCAAAATTTGCATGTTACTTTATTGCTCCAGTTCACCCTCCTTTCGATAAAAGTCCGGATTTGGCTCGCCCGTGAACATCGTCCTGTGACGCCGCGGCTGCATCGACGGCACCGACGCCTTCGAAGCCCTCCGCGCTCCGTCGAGCTTCCTCTTCTTCATCTTATAGGTAATGGCGGGTGGCGCCCCCTACCAAATACCTTTATTTAAAACTACATTGTACGTTCATACAATCAAGGGCATTCCTCTTTTGCCCGGTATATAATTATTGGCTTGGTTCAGAATAGATGTATATATCTATGATTGAACCAAAATAATTTTTGCCCAGCCTATTGACTTGCAACACAAAAAGTCGTAACTTTGCAGTTGATTGGGAGAATTCCCGTCATGACATTTTGAAAAAATAAGAAGCGTTATGCTTATCTCTTGAGAGTGGAAACCTGAGAAACTTCGACAGAGCAAGAGTGGCATAGTGGTTCTCACGCTACGGCGTGGGCTGCTATTGTTACATCTGCTCACAGGCTTTCTCAGGGCCTCCATTCTAAGACGTGGCATTGCAGTTCCACGCTTTGTAGTTTATAAACATCTGTTTTCGGAATTGCAAACAGATCAATCAGCACTCGCACAAGTATCAAACAAATGAGAGCCAAATCAATATTCATAATTGCAGTATCGTTACTTATACTTACGGCATGTGGTCCTTCCCAAGAGGAAAAAGCACAGAAAATGGCGGCTAATTACCTAAAAGGTGTTCTATATCACTTTGACAGCTACGAGCCCTTACAAACAAGAGTTGATAGCTCTTTTGTGTCATTGTCTTGTGATAAAGAGGCTATTGAGCTTACTTTGGATATGCTAAAATTATTCCAATCAGCAGAGGAATACGCCCACAGGGTTGAAAATGCAGAAAGTTCCATGGACATTTGGACACCTGCTGGATTCTCCTCAACATATAGTCGTGGAGAATATAAACGTGCAAAGAATGAACGAGATGAAAACCAACGGCTATTGGATAAGACAAAAGACCGCATCCAAGCTCAATTCGAAAGAATAAAGACACGCCAGTCTGCAATTGATGATGGCACCTTTAATGGATGGATGGTATATCATAAGTTTAAAAGTTTGAACGGGGCAGCCACACTTGATTTATTTGGAGAATACGTATTCTTCTGCGATAAGGATTTCAATGTGGAATCCGCATACTCAAAAGAAGATTTTGATACTATTAATAAGATTATGGTGGCAATCTCAGAATCGACCGACTTGCCCGAACTTGGCGAAAAATTACAAGAAGTTATATTTTAACATTAAGATTGAGTCATGATAATAAAAGAACGCTCCATTATCTCTTGGCTGCTCAATCCAGATATGAAGCTTGTGCCAAAAAACTTGGTAATTGCGCCGGTGTCGCATCCTATAAATCAGTCCATTCTCAGAAACAATCTTATCGAGTTGGATAATATCCGAAAACAAGCACCGGATTGGGGCTTGCCAGAACTCCTAATGCCATCTTTTGAGGAAGTTATGTATAAGAGCCACCAATCATTCGACAAGATTATGCCGCAGATGTTTGAGGATTTCTGCGAAAAAGAGGAATGTGGCATATTGCTATGTCATGGTAACGTTTCCATAGTATATGGGTTCGGAGGTAATAAGTTGCATATATGGTATTTTACCGAATTGGACGGAAATAGTGTTTTCAACTTCTATACATGCAATGTATGCGATGGTGAAAATATCGGTGTGGGGGTTACAAATACTCTGTTGGATGATAACTTGCTGTTTTCAGGCCCTTTACAAGAACGGCAACAGAAATTAGCTTTTATTGCTGGATTTATCACCACCTATGTCGCAGTCAAACGATATGTAAAAGTGGAGACATTCATCATCCCACAAGGCAAGTTTACTGCAATTGAGGGGACGCCGCTTGAATATGTCGAGAAAAAGAAAGTCCTAAATCAGACAGGCCAAGAGGTAATTATCATGGACTCCAAATGGTTTCGTAAAATCATTAACAATAACGACATCTATGTACGCGGGTTCTTCCGTATGCAGAACAAGAAGAATGAGTTTGGCGAATGGTACAAAGAACTTATTTTCGTTGACTCTTTCGTCCGACATGGCTATCACCGAAACGCCAAGATAACAGATGATGAAATAGATAAGCCCTAAATCGAGCTTGAGGTCTCGACTGCAAGACCTTAATCGCAAACTCTAATTTTTAATTAAGTTGTAACATGACAATGCACAAAGAAACACTTGAGCATGACACAAAGGTTGTCATCTACTCCGAGAAAACAAAAGAATTAACTAAGGAGGTTTTTATCTATCTACAAGACTTAAATGGAGATGGAGAGCTTTTTTTCAATGTTGACTATGAAATCGAACATGAAAATGGCTCATTTGAAAACGGGAATGGGATGGAATCCCTCGACATTATTTTAGATGCTTATGGTTTGGGAGATTACAATAAGCTATCATCATACTTTAGGTATATGTATGAAAACGACAAAGATGCTTTTTCAAAAATCATAAGTGATGTAAAAAGCAAGGGGGTCAATCTTTCAGTTGATGAATCTGAAGGATTCCAAGGGCCTAATGGCTTTTCTATGTGGAACGGTTTTTAGTCATCCTATTATAATAACTGCAATGAAATACTTTTTTCCAATTATTCTCCTATTTATTCCTTTTTGCTTATTCGCTCAAACTGATTCAATTCCAACAGTTCAGGCGGACTCTATATCTATAAATAATACTGAGGTTTCTGACCCGCTATTAGAACTTCTTGGAAATATCAGATATAATCAGGACAGAGAGTATGAGTCCAATCGTTATAAGATTTATCCGACCGAGAACATTTATATTCTCATTAAATTAGATACTCAAACAGGCAAATTAGAGCTAATACAATGGTCGCTTAAATCTAAAAACGAATTTTCAGCAACATTAAATAACCAGGACTTATCTTGGTACAACGGATTAAATTCGTTTGAATTATACCCCACGAAAAACATGTACCAATTTATACTTTTGGATAAAGCGACTGGTAGAAATTGGCATGTACAATGGGGCACAAACTCATCTGAAATGTGGATTAGGCGTATCTATTGATTTTACAAACATCCGAAACACGCGAGGAATTTATGTGCATTAACCGTTGACATTTAGCAATTTAGGGAGGACATCAAACAATAAATACTATATCATGGCTACTGAGAGTAAAGTAAACCCGTGTTGGTTTGGACTTTGAGAGAGTATTATGCATAATTTGCATATTCCGGATTTGGCTCGCCCGTAAGCATCAGGCTGTGATCGGGACGCGGACTCCAACCAAGCGGGGGTGTCGGTTGTTATTGTAATCGAAGAACAAATCTTTGATTATTATGATTAACGACAGAATCATCTGGCCCAAACATTACGACCCTGCGAAGGCCGACATCAATGTGGAGGCCGAGGCTACGGCCGAGGGCATCACGGCCGAGGAGCTGTGGCCCTACCTCACCAACATCAGCGACATACAGAAACTCGTACATGAGGTGGTGGATGCCGAGCCTCTCGACCCGAACACCGACGACCCGCATCTCTACCCGAAGGAGGAGTTCACCATCGACACCACCGAGTTCACAGCCCATTTCCGCGTGCTGGAGGCCATTCCACCCAAGGGCGACCGCGTGGGCCGCATCACCTGGGACGGCGAGGCCACCCCGAAGCAGGGAGGCAAACCTATGCGCATCATCCACGCATGGGTACTGGAAGTGGAGAAAGGCGAGAAGCTGAACGTGCTCTCGGCGTTCTCCGTGACAGGCAACGCCGTATCGGCCGACTATTTCGACGCATTCAACCGCAAATGGGTGAACGCGCTCGTGAAGTACACCATAGGCAAGGAGACGCACACCAACCATCCGCGTCACCCGTCATCGGGGGCTATGGTAAAATAATCAGCGCGCAAGCGCCACCTCCTGAAGAACATCCTCGGCCAGACGGTCGCCGAAGCCTTTGTGAACATTGCGCACGGTGCCGTCGGCCGAGACTACCATAACGGCCGGGGTGGCCGTGACGCCGCAACTGCGGGCCAGACCACGCGCGCCGACGAGCACGATCTCGTCGGCGCGCTTTGTTCCGGCAAGAGTCTCGGCATCGTCGGCATGGCTGCCCGCGATAGCCACGACGAGCACTGCGGCTACGGGGGAGGCGTCCACGGCATCGCGCAAGGCACCGAGCAGCGCGGCAGAGCCGTCGACCTGCGGGTCGAGCACGGCGATGACGGCAGGCGCGCCGAAGCCCTCGCCGTGGCCGTGGGTATAGCGCTCGCCCGACGCCCTGAGCGCCGAGAATGCCGGCAGCGGGCGCCCCGGCAGATTGTCGAAAGTATATGTGTTCTCGCGGTAGCGTCCGAAAGCGTCGGGATACAGTTCCATGAGCTGCGTCTCGCCGAACGCCTCCACGCCGGGGGCGGCCGGGGCGCCGTACTTCACGCTCACCGTCTGCTCGCTCACCTGCGAGGGGTTGTAGCAGAACTCGGCGGCCGCGGGCAGGCCGTCCTCCAGCGAGAATTCATAGCGGAAGCCGAGGGCCTCGACGCCCTGATAGCTCTGCGAACCCTCCACCACGACGGTGCGGCCGTCGCGGCCCTGCCGCACGGTGTAGCTGCTGCACGAGTCGGCGGCAATCTCACGCAGCCTGGCGGCTACATACTGAGGCAGCAGCTGCACGAACTGCGCCTGCCTCTGCACGCCGGCCTCAAGCCGTCCCTGCGGCGCGAAAGGCGTCGGGTCGGCGTCGGCATGGTATTCCTGCATGCGTTTGTCGCGGAAGCGGTAGTGATGGCCGCCCGTATAGGCATTGAAGCCACGGCTCTCGCCGCCCGGCGCGCGCATCGACCAGTCAATCAGATAGTCGCACCGCGAGAGCGTATCGTCCGGCGTCACGACCGCATTCAGTTCCACGTTGTAGCGCACGGGGTCCTCGTACTGCGGCAGCAGCACCTCGTAGACAGCCGAAGCATGGTAAGGCGATGCGCTGTCGAGGGCCGCGCACACATCCTGAATATCGTAGGCATAAGCCGCCGGCGCAATTGCAGCCAGGACGGCACAGAGCAAATGTGATGGTTTCATATCATTATATTAACACCGGTAGCTCCGCAAGAGTTCACAAAAAAAAGCAGCGCCCGCAATCCGAAACATTCGGAACGGGGGCGCTGCTGTGTTAGCCGGATGTCGGTCGCTCCTCGGGCTTACGCCTCGACGGGAGTGACGTTGATGAACTTGCGTCCTTCCTTACCGACGGTAAAGAGTACATTGCCGTCGATGAGGGCGTAGAGCGTGTGGTCCTTGCCCATGCCTACGTTGAGGCCGGGATGGTGGACTGTGCCGCGCTGACGCTTGATGATGTTGCCTGCCTTGGCAAACTGACCACCAAAAATCTTAACACCGAGTCGTTTGCTTTCAGACTCGCGGCCGTTCTTAGAACTACCTACACCTTTCTTATGTGCCATTTCTGATAGTGTTTTTAGGGGTTAAGCAACAACTTGTTTGATCACGACTTTGGAGAAATACTGGCGATGGCCGTTTTTGCGGCGATAGCCTTTGCGGCGCTTTTTCTTGAAGACGATGACTTTGTCACCCTTCACGAGGTTTGTGGCCACTTCGCAAACGACCTTGGCGCCGTCTACGGTAGGAGCACCTACGAGCACTTCGCCGTCTTTGTCGGCGAGGAGGACGCGGTCGAACTCCACGGTGTCACCTTCCTTGGCATTCTCGCCGAGGTAGTGAACATACAGGAACTTGCCTTCTTCTGCCTTGAACTGCTGTCCCTGAATTTCTACGATAACGTACATGTTATTGAACATTAGTTAGTTAAGCCGGCGGGCGGGAACTTTATCTCTCGACGTTCCGCTTAGCTCGAAGCCCGTTGCGGTAAAAATGCCTGCAAATTTACAGCTTTTCAGCGACTTGACCAAATTTTTTTCTATTTAGTTTATAGTTGAGAGTTTAGAGGTAAGAGAGGGAACTGTTTCTCGTCATGCTCAGTAACTTCAGGCATATACAAAAAAAACAGCCGCATGCCCCCCTTCCTTTGGCATGCGGCTGTTGTGTTGTTTGTGTGCGCGTGGCGTGCTGGCTGAGCTTGGCTCGATGCGGGTCACAAGGCAACCCTGACGTCGGGGACTATCACCTTCTCTTTAGTTTAGAGTTTATAGTGTATAGGTAAGAGGGGGGGGCCGCCTCTGCGGCCCGGTTCCTCTTGCCGGTGCAAAGTTACAACACGAAAAAGCCGATCAATGCTGTTTTTGTACAAATGGCGAAAAAAATTTTCGTTGAGGGGAAATTTTGGCATGCGTAGTGGTGAGTCAGGATATTTTTTCGGTCAAAAAAGGCATTTGTTAGGTAAAAGGCGTTATCTTTGCGTAATAATTCATGTATCCACCAAAATCCAAGGATATGAAAAACTATATTTCTGCTGCGCTGATAGCGCTCGGTATCGTAATCTTAGGTCTGTGCATCAAGGCCGGAATCGATAATTTCAGCAACCGTGACCGCGTGGTTACGGTGCGCGGTCTCTGTGAAAAAGAAGTCAACGCCAACGTAGTCACCTGGCCTATAGTCACCAAAGAGATGGGCAACGAGCTGCCCGCCATCTACAACAGGATTCAGGCAAGCAACAACACCATCCTCGACTTCCTGCACGCCAACGGCATCACCGACGCCGAAATCAGCGTGAACGCACCCGACGTCAGCGACGTGCAGGCCAACGCCTACAACCAGCGCGAACAGCTCTACCGCTATATCGTCACGAACGTAATCGTGGTGAAGAGCGAAAAGGTGGACAAGGTCAACGAGCTTATAAAGAAACAGACCGAGCTGCTGAAGCAGGGCATTGCCATCGTGGCCGGCGACTACAGCTACCCCATCACCTACGACTATACGGAACTGAATTCCATCAAGCCTGAGATGATAGCCGAGGCCACCCGCAACGCGCGCCAGGCGGCCGACAAGTTCGCCGAGGACAGCGAGAGCGACCTGGGCAAGATCAAGACGGCATCGCAGGGACAGTTCTCCATCGAAAACCGCGACCAGTACACGCCTTACATCAAGACTGTGCGCATCGTCACCTACATCACGTACTACCTGGAAGATTGAAACCCGTAGTTTTCGACAACATCATCTTTTCGCTCCAGCGCGCGGGAGGCATCTCGCGTGTCTGGAGTGACATGCTTACATACGTGGCGCCGAATCTGAAAGCATTCAGAGTGCTTGAATATGCACACGCCATGGACAACTTCGAGCGAATCGCGCTCTCCGACCATCTGCTGTTCAAGGGCGAGGCAGGCAAGCTGCCGGTGGCAGTGGAGCGCATGCTGCCGGCTCGCTTCGACAGCGATGACGAATGCGTATTTCACTCCTCCTATTACCGTCTGCCGCACTGCAAAAAGGCGAAAACCGTTCTGACCGTACACGACTTTACGGTGGAACGTTTCAGCAACAGCTTCATGTTCATGCGCTCGCAGCTGCACAAAGATATGAAGCGCAGGGCGATACGCAGCGCCGACGCCATAGTGTGCATCAGCGAGAGCACACGCAACGACCTGCTGCGGCTCAATCCCGGTGTGCCGCCCGACAAAGTGCATGTAATCTACAACGCGGTTTCGTCCAAGTTCAGCCGCCTTCAGAGCGCGCCGCACCCCGACATGGCCGATACGGTGCTGTTCGTGGGGGGCCGTCAGAGCTACAAGAATTTCCACGCTGCGGTTCAGGCCGTGCAACGCACGAATCTGCGCTTCTGCATATGCGGCAGCCCGGTGAACGAACGCGAGCAGCACATTCTCAACACCCAGCTTGCCGACAGGTGGGTAAACCTTGTATATCCCAACGACGAGGTGCTGAACAAGATATACAACTCGGCCTACGCGCTGCTGTATCCCTCCAAATGGGAGGGCTTCGGCCTGCCGGTAGCGGAAGCCCGTCGCGCCGGCTGCCCGGTGGTGGCACTGCGTAGCTCTGCAGTTGCCGAAGTAGCCACCGATTGTCCGAGTCTTTGCGACAGCGACGCTCCGGAAGTGCTCGCCAGCGCGCTGAAGCATCTCGGCAATCAGTCGTTCCGCATGGAATGTATCGCCCACGGCCTTGCTGACAAGCGTTTTACCGCCGAAGATTTCGCAAACGGCTATCTCAACATCTACGACAGCCTCTAATACCTATATAAAAAAGCAACGGATTATACCTTTGAGCTGTGGCATGTTGACGGCATCACAAATACAAGAATTCACAAAAAGTGGCGAAGGATACAATGTAGACTTCAAACGCAGTGTGCCATCCAAAGTTAAAGAACTTTCCGATGAAGTTGTCGGTTTTGCCAATGCAGCCGGTGGCTATATCCTGATTGGCATCGACAACGATAATCAAATTACAGGAACTGAAATCGACAATAACAAACGTTCAGCAATTCAAGATTCGATCGGCGAGATTTCTCCATCGCTGAAATGTGAACTTTATCCTGTTGATGTTGAGGGGAAAAAAGTATGGGTCATCGAAGTTCCAAATGGGAAAGAGAAGCCCTATATTACCGGAGGAATCATCTACGTCAGAGAGGGAGCCAACTGTCAAAAGCTCCGTTCTGCAGAAGAAATAAGGGCATTCTTTGCCGAATGCGCCAAAATTTTCTATGATGCCATTCCTTGCCGCTGGTTTGATATTGATAAAGATATTGAACCTAATAACTTCCGTTCCTTCATGGAATTGGCCGGCCTTTCTGAAACGCTGCCCCTAAAAAGGTTGTTTGAAAGTCTTGAACTTTTAACAGAGGAGGGTATCGCAAAAAATGCCACAGCCTTGTTCTTTGGATGTGAGCCAGAGCGAAAATTTCCCCACGCTTGCATAAGGTGTCTCCGTTTCAAAGGACTTGATAAGGTCCATATTATTGATGATAAAATATTTGGCGGACCTCTATATCAACAATATCTTAATGCACTTTCATGGATTGAAAGCAAGCTTGAGGTAGAGTACATCATAAAAGGAACGGGGCCACGTCAAGAAATATGGGAAATCCCGCTTGACGTTTTCAAAGAAGCAATTATGAATGCCATATGCCACCGAGATCTGTATGAAGAAGGTGCAACAATCATGGTGGAAGTGTATGATGACCGTGTTGAAATATCAAATCCAGGCGGATTGCTTCCGATTGTCGCAGCTGAGTTCGGGCATAAGAGCATGAGTCGCAACCCTTTAATCTTCGGACTTTTCACAAGAATGCACGTTGTTGAGAAAGTTGGCTCCGGCATTCCACGAATGCGAAAACTAATGAAAGATGCAGGGTTGCCAGAACCGATATTTGGCACACATGGTTTCTTTACAGTCACTTTCATGAAACGGATTAAAACTGATAGTGACAAAAATGGCACATTAAATGGCACATTAAATGGCACATTAAATGGCACCGAACAATTAGTATTCGATTGCATCGTGGCAACCCCGGGCATAACCGCAAACGCTTTGGTTCAGCAAACAAGCAAGAGTGTCAGAACAATACGACGGGTTGTAAAAAAGCTTATTGACAACGGACTTATTGAATATAGAGGCTCAAAAAAGACCGGCGGCTATTATATTTTTAAACCGGCAATATAACTTAAGATACACATGAAATATACACCTGAGAATATAACCTCGCTGGGAAAGGACGAGGTGTTTGTGTTCGGCAGCAATCTGGCGGGGAACCATGCGGGCGGTGCTGCCCGCGTGGCGAGAGAGCGCTTCGGCGCGATACCGGGTCAGGGCGTGGGGATGCAGGGTCAGAGCTACGCCATCCCGACCATGCAGGGCGGAGTGGAAACCATCAAGCCATACGTGGACGACTTCATCAAGCTGGCCCGGGAGTGGGACCAGACCACGTTCTACGTGACCCGCATAGGCTGCGGCATAGCGGGATTCAAGGACGAGGAGATAGCGCCCCTCTTTGCCGAGGCGATGGAGCTGTACAACGTCCGGCTACCCGAATCGTTCGCCAAGGTGATATACAAGCTTGAGGACAGCTATCTTCCGAACTGGACGAAGCATTACTCGTCCTACGACATGATGCTGGACCTGCTGCTTGCCGCCAACAGGATATACAAGTACAGCGTCAGGGATAAGGACATCGCCATCAGCCGTCTGGAGGAAAATCTCGGATGGTATCTGCGCGGAATCTCTTATACTTGCGACTATAAGGCGTTTCAGAACGGAGACGAAGTGCCCACCCACGAATGGATAGACCGTGAATTGCAAAAGGCGGCCGACAAAATGGAATCGGAAGGACTGCTGATGGCTCCCGTGCAGCGTTTCAGCCTTATGCTGGAGGCGGAGATAGCCCGTCTGCTGCTGGATATTACGGACGCAAAGCCGGAATTATTTCCGATAGGCTGGCACAACATGGAAAGTTTCGGCTACTCGGTGGTCTGCATCCTGACCGGCCGCTGGAACTGCGGCGACAACCGCTATCTCGCCGAAGACCTCGAGAAAGCGTTCCACCCCGTCAAGAAAGCTCTGTCAGAAAATTGGGAACACCTTTGCACCGACGGCTATCTTGACGAAAAGAAAGTGATTGCGTTTCTGTCTGACCCGACTTTCTGGCAGGAATGGAGACGCACGGCAAATCATGACAAAGCCCTCTACCGCTGGTTCGACATGCTGCTGATGCAGATGTCAATGAAACCGGACGGCGCGTACCGCCGGGGCATCTCCCCGGCAAAGCGCGAATATTTCGCGCCCCGCCACAACATGAGCGCACCGGTGTTTGAACGGCTCGAAGGACGGATACATTTCCCTAATTTCCAGCTGAAGAAAGCATTCATAGAAGGACTTGATTACGACTCCAAGTTCCTGAAATGACCTTGTTCGGAAAGCCGATAGCATTCTGGCAGACGCCTTGCAGCGCTCTACGCACGGGAATGTCCGCGCCCGAACCGTTCGTCAACCTGTACGTAAGGGTGACTAACGGATGCAATGCCGGCTGCCTCTTCTGCTGCAACGGGAACGCCGATAAGGCGCAAGGCTTCAACCTCGACAAATTCGGCAAGGTTCTTGAAGAAATAGCCGCCTCGGACATACGGCTCAACCGTGTGACGCTGACCGGCGGCGAGCCCTCCACGCGGCCTCAGACCGTAAAATCCATCGTCGGCCTTATCGAGAAGAATCCCCGCTGCCACTTCACGCAGGTGCAGCTGCACACCAACGGCCTGACGGCCGCGGCTAAATCGCTGATCGCACTGCCGAGAATCGACGCCGTGTCTCTGTCGCTGCACCATTACGACGCGGCGGTGCTGAGCGAGATTTACGGATGCGCCGTGCCGGACACGCTCCCGGAGTTCCCGGCGCGCATAAAGTCCAAGATCAACATCAGCTGCAATCTGATAAAGGGATACATCGACGCTCCCGCCGAAGCCGAGAAGCTATTAAGCTACGTCGCTTCAAAAGGCTATACGTCGGTAGGGTTCGCCGGGCTGATGAAGCTCAACAAGTATGCGGCCGAGAGGTACGTAAACCCGTGGGCTATGGACTTCGACAGCATCCGCACACTCGTCAAGACGGAGGAGAAAAGCCACGAAGGCGCATGCCGCTGCCGCAACTATATCTACACTGGGGCTGAGCGTCCGGTGGGAGTGTACGTAAGGGAGACCATCGACACGGGCTACTGCGCGTCCTCGCTTCTCTTTGACGGCGAGCACCTCCGGCAAGGATTCAGCAACGACAACATCATCTACTGAGATGCCCCATCCTCTTGAGACAGAGCTAAGACGCCGAATCGGCCGGGACTGCTACTCCACGGCCTACCCGTGGAAGCCGGACGACTGGGCGCAGTACCGCCGACCCGGGCGGCTGAAATTCAGTAAGGACGGCAGGGTGTCGTTCTACATCCACATACCTTTCTGCAAGCACCTCTGCAAATTCTGCGAATACACGCGCTGCCTTGTGCCGGACGAGGAGGCACAGCGCCATTACCTACGGACGGTCCACAGCGACATCAGGCGCTTTCTGGCGGAACACCCCGACATCACGCTTGAAGGCCTGGACATAGGCGGCGGAACGCCTACGGCACTGTCGCCCGACAACTTCGCCTATCTGATGCGGATATACCGGGAGATCGTGGAAGGGCTGAAAGTCAGCACCGACTTCGAGCCAAGCATCGAGACGTCATTCAAGACCATCACACCGGAGAAAATCGGACTGATACGTGATGCCGGCATACGGCGTATCTCGACCGGCATACAGTCGCTGTACTTCAACCGTCGGCAGAACGACATAGGCTGGCGGTATCCCGAGGCCGACGAAATAATCGACCGCATCGGTGAGATACGCAATGCCGGCGATTTCAAGATAAATCTCGACTTCATGTACGGCTTCGGTTTTCAGGACGCCGGAGATACAGAGAGCCTCGACAGGACGGCAGTAGAACAGTTAGTGCCGGAACAGGTCACGCTCTACGAACTCCGTACAAACCAGCTGAGCAATTATGAAAGCTGCACTCCGGAAAGCCGTCAGAGCCAGTATGACCGATGGTATGACATTCTGAACAGCCTCGGATATATAGGCCGCTACGGGCAGAACACCTTTTCGACCAACCCGCGGGACTACGGCGTATCGTCCTACATCCGCCACAGGATGCTGGACGGCGGCGACTACAAGGGCTTCGGCATATCGGCTCAGAGCATGTCGGGCGGCAATGTGGACTACAATGTCGGTAAAAACGTCGCCAACATACTTTCGCTGATCCCAGCGGACGGAGACTGCGCAACTTTCGACACAACAGAGCATTACGAGTTGCCAATCAAAGAAAAATTCGCCAAATTCGTCTGCATAAGCGCGTATTCCGGCGGCTTCAGCCTTCGCATAGCCCGGGAACGGTTCTATCACGACTTTACAGAGCGCTTCGGCGACATTATAGATTACCTTTCTGGCATCGGAGCCATCGAAATCTCGGCCGACCGCATAAACCTGACAAGACGCGGCTTCGGCCACTACGGCCCTGTCCTTTCCCTGTTTTACAAATGAATACATACAGATACCCCTGCACGGGCAATATAGGAATAAAGGGTTTCGGCACCTACCTCGAAAAAGAAATCGGCGAGCCGCGCCGCAATCTCCGGCTGTTTGCGGCGGAACTGTCGGAACTCCTCGGCTGCGGCAAGATAACGCTGACCAACAGCGGCTCCTCGGCCAACCTCACGGCGGCCCTCGCCATGGCGGAGAAGTGCCGCAAGACGGAACGGCCCCTGACCGCTTTTGCCTCGGCATTCACGTTTCCGACAACGATAAGCTCGCTGCTGCTCGCGGGGTTTGAAGTACATCTGATTGATACGGAAAAGGATGGCTTCAACATGGACATGGAGCTGCTTGAAAAGGAGGAGCGCCGGGCATCGCTTATCGCCGTCACGCACTTCCTGGGCTTTCCGTGCGATATGGAGAGGCTGCGCCGATATGCCGACGCGCACGGCGGCCTGATATTGCAGGACGCATGCGAAACGTTCAGTACATCCGGCAATCAGTATTACCGACGTGGCGACATCACGACCCTGTCGTTCTATCATCCGCATCATCTGTCGTCATATGGTGGCGGCGCCGTAATCTGCCGGGACAAGGAGGATTACATACTCTGCGACAGCATCGCCCACTGGGGGAGGGCCTGCAAGTGCCACATCGACGAATCGCTCTGCACCAATCCCGACGGTCCGGCGCATCAGTTCACGTACGAAAGGCCGGGCGTAAACGTGGAGATGTCGGAGCTCAACGCCTGCTTCGGCCGCTGGCAGCTCCGGCAATGGGACAGCTACGAGGCGTTGCGACGCCGTAATTACCGGATATTGCAGGAACGTCTCGGCGGCAATCCCAATCTCAGGATATGGCCGGCCGATCCCGACTCGCCATCAAGGTTCGTATTCCCGATACGGCTGCTGAACGGGATGGACGTACGCGCCGCCTGGGAACTGCTCTCGCCCGAAGGGGTGGAGATACGCACGCTGATGGGCGGCGCCACCTGCACGCAGCCGGCATTCAAAGACCGGGTGACATACGGCCAGCAAGCGAATGCGACAGCAATGGCCGACACGACATTCTTTGTTGGCATACATCAGACGCTGCCGGAGGCCGACGTCGCCGAGGTTGCCGGGGTTATTGATGAGATGTTCAGATAAGAGGTAAGCCAGCTCCGACAGGAACCGCAGCTGCGCTTCTCCGGGCTTGAGTCCGTGCAAATGCTATGGTGAGCATGGACCAAGGTCCTAAAGCACGCGCTGTCGCTCCCTGCCGGAGTTCGGCGCGTGAGAGGGGAGGGATCCTGACCCATGGCTCGTCGGCTGCGCCTCCTCACGCATGGGCTGAAAACTGCCCGCCGCGCTCCGCGGGCTTCCGATGTCGGTAGCATTTAGGTAGAACGTACATATGTAGAAACACACCACACACTTGTAGACAAAATGTCAACATCGCCGAATAGTTGCGGCGCCTTTGGTGTGTGCGTAATTTTTGTTAATTTTGCAGTCGGAAAAACATTGCGATATGAATGCTTTCAATCTTCTGGTAATCATTGTGGTCGGCGTGGCGGCCGTGCTGGGCTTCCGCAAGGGAATCATCGCGCAGGCCGGGCAGATAGCGGCCCTGGTGGCCGGCGTCGTGGCATGCCGCATGTTCGGCACGGAGGCGGCGCACTGGATAGGCGCCGCGGGCGACAAGGCACCGTCGACGGGCGCCACCGTGCTGGGCTATGCCGCGGTATTTCTGGTGTTCTACTTCGGAGTGCTGCTGATAGCGCATCTGGTGCGCGGCGTGGTACACGGCGTGCATCTGGGTATACTGGACCGCGGAGCCGGCGCCATGTTCAAGGCATGCCTGTGGACTCTCCTGCTCAGCGTGGCGCTGAACATCTGGGCCGTGGTGGCTCCGGACAGCGACCTCACCGACACCAAGGCCCACCCGGGGCGCGCCTATGTGCTGAAGATAGCACCGGAAGTGTGCGGCTACATCAAAACGCATTCGCATGAAAACCCACAAGCCGAATAATTCGTTATATCCTCATGGATAAAGACAAAGACAAAGAAAGCAACGACGAGCTGCTTGAGAAAGCCACACGCGGCGAGTACAAGTACGGCTTCGTCAGCGATATAGACACCCACCGGCTGGACCGCGGCCTGAGCGAGGATGTGGTGCGCCGCATCAGCGAGCTGAAGGGCGAGCCCGACTGGCTGCTGGAATTCCGCCTGAAGGCCTACCGCTACTGGCTCACGCTGGAAATGCCCCGCTGGGCGCATCTCGACATCCCGCCCATCGACTATCAGGACATAAGTTACTACGCCGCGCCTAAGCAGACGAAGCGGCCCGAGAGCCTCGACGAGGTGGACCCGCAGATTCTCGACACATTCAACCGCCTGGGCATCCCCCTGGAGGAGCAGAAAGCGCTCAGCGGCATGGCCGTGGACGCCGTTATGGACTCCGTGAGCGTACGCACGACGCACCGCGAGGCCCTGGCCGAGAAAGGCATCATCTTCTGCTCGTTCAGCGAGGCCGTGAAAGATTATCCCGACCTGGTGCGCCGCTATCTGGGCAGCGTGGTGAGCTACCGCGACAACTTCTTCGCGGCGCTGAACTCGGCGGTATTCTCCGACGGCTCGTTCGTCTACATCCCCAAAGGCGTGCGCTGCCCCATGGAGCTGAGCACCTACTTCCGCATCAACGCGGCAGGCACCGGTCAGTTTGAGCGCACGCTGATAGTGGCCGACGATGACAGCTACGTGAGCTACCTCGAGGGCTGCACGGCTCCGATGCGCGACGAGAACCAGCTGCACGCGGCCATCGTGGAGATAGTGGTCGAGGACCGCGCCGAGGTCAAGTACAGCACGGTGCAGAACTGGTATGCCGGCGATGCCGAGGGCCGCGGCGGCGTCTACAACTTCGTCACCAAGCGCGGCCTGTGCCGCGGCTACGCCTCCAAGCTGTCGTGGACGCAGGTGGAGACCGGCTCGGCCATCACATGGAAGTACCCCGGCTGCATCCTCCAGGGCGACAACTCCGTGGGCGAGTTCTACTCGGTGGCCGTCACCAACAACCGCCAGCAGGCCGACACCGGCACCAAGATGATACACGTGGGCCGCAACACGCGGTCGACCATCGTCAGCAAGGGCATCTCGGCCGGGCGCAGCCAGAACAGCTACCGCGGCCTCGTCAAGGTGGGGCCGAAGGCCGAGGGCGCGCGCAACTACACGCAGTGCGACTCGCTGCTGCTGGGCTGCGACTGTGGCGCGCACACCTTCCCCTACGTGGACGTGCTCAATCCCACGGCCGTAGTGGAACACGAGGCCACCACCAGCAAAATCTCCGAGCAGCAGCTCTTCTACTGCAACCAGCGCGGCATCCCGACAGAGGAGGCCGTGGGACTGATTGTCAACGGCTACGCCAAGGAAGTGATGAACAAGCTGCCGATGGAATTCGCCGTCGAGGCCCAGAAACTGCTCTCCATAACGCTGGAAGGCTCCATCGGGTAAAGGGACAGAGGCAAAGCACCCTCTTACCTATAAACTCTAAACTATAAACTCAAGATGAACGATATACTTCTTCAGGTCAACGACCTGCACGCCGCCATCGACGGACGCGAAATACTCAAGGGCATCAACCTCACCATCCGCCCGGGCGAGGTACACGCCATCATGGGGCCCAACGGCTCGGGCAAAAGCACCCTCAGCGGAGTGCTGGCCGGCGACCCGCGATACACCGTGACGGGCGGCTCGGCCATCTTCCGCGGCAAGGAACTGCTCGACCTCTCGCCGGAAGACCGGTCGCACGAGGGCCTGTTTCTCTCCTTCCAATACCCGGTGGAGATACCCGGCGTGTCGATGGTGAACTTCATGCGTGCCGCCGTGAACGCCAAGCGCGCCTACCTGCACGAACCGGCGCTCTCGGCCAGCGAGTTCCTGAAGCTGATGCGCCAGAAGCGCGCCATCGTCGAACTCGACAACAAGCTGGCGTCGCGCTCGGTCAACGAGGGCTTCAGCGGCGGCGAGAAAAAGCGCAACGAAATCTTCCAGATGGCGATGCTGGAGCCGTGCCTCAGCATCCTGGACGAAACCGACTCCGGCCTGGACATCGACGCGCTGCGCATCGTGGCCGGAGGCGTCAACAAGCTCAAGACCTCGCAGAACGCCACCATCGTCATCACCCACTACCAGCGCCTGCTCGACTACATCCGGCCCGACTTCGTGCACATCCTATACAAGGGACGCATCGTCTACAGCGGCGGCCCGGAGCTGGCTCTCGAGCTTGAAGAAAAAGGATACGACTGGATAAAACAACAGGTCGACAATGAACAGCATCAGTAAGGCCCTCGGGCAATACACGGGCCTCTACGACGCCCACCGCCACGACATCGACAGCCACGCCCCGGCGCTGCTCAACGCGCTGCGCCCCGCGGCGCGCGAGGCGCTGGAACGCGCCGGCCGCCTGCCGCGCAAGGGCGACGAAGGCTATGCCCGCACCGACGTCGAGGAGCTGTTCGCCCCCGACTACGGCATAAACATCATGCGCGTGCCCGCACCCGTCGACGTGGCCGCCTCGCTGCGCTGCGGCGTACCGAACATCAGCACGCTGACGGGCGTAGTAGTGGGCGACGAGTTCCGCCCCACGGCCCCGCTGCTGCGCAACCTGCCCGCAGGAGTGACCCTCATGAGCCTGGCCGAGGCCGCCCGCAAGGCGCCCGAGCTCGTGGAAGGACGCCTCGGCACGCTCTCCCGCGAGGGCGACGCCGCCGCACAGCTCAACACGCTGCTGATGCAGGACGGCGTGCTTCTGCACGTGGCCGCAGACACTGTGTGCGATAAGCCCCTGCAGATCATCAGCATATTCAACGCCGGCGTGCCCTCGATGGCCGCGCGCCGCCTGCTCGTGGTGCTGGAAGCCGGGGCGCGGGCGTCGCTCCTCGTGTGCGACCACTCGCAGCGCGCCGATGTGGACTATCTGTCGTCGGAAGTGACGGAGATATTCCTTGCGGAAGGCGCACATCTCGACTACTGCCACATCGAAGCCTCCACGGCGCGCACGTCGCGCGTGGGCTCGCTGTTCGCCTCCCTCGCCTCCGGCTCGCGCCTGAACGCCAACGGCACCACGCTCTCGGGCGGCCACACGCGCAACAGCTACCGCGTGGACCTAAACGGCGCCGACGCGAGCGTCGACATGGCCGGCATGGTGATAGCCTCCGGCGCGCAGCACTGCGACAACGACACCCTGGTGCTGCACCACGCACCGCACTGCCGCAGCACGCAGCTGTTCAAATACATTCTCGACGACGACGCGTCCGGAGCCTTCCGCGGGCTGGTGCGCGTGGACCACGGCGCCGCTTTCACCGACGCCTACCAGACCAACCGCAACCTGCTGGCGAGCGACCGCGCGACCATGCACACCGAGCCGCAGCTCGAAATCTACTGCGACGAGGTGAAGTGCGGCCACGGCGCCACCACGGGCCAGCTGGACGCCAACGCCCTCTTCTACATGCGCTCGCGCGGCATCCCTGAGGACGAGGCCCGCATGATGCTCATGCAGGCATTCATGGCCGACGTCATCGACACCATCACCATACCCTCGCTGCACGACCGCCTGCGCATGCTCGTGGAGCACCGCCTCTGCGGCCACCACAGCACCTGCGCCGACTGCTCTGCGGCATGTACGCCCCCACAGCAATGAGCACACCCTACGATACCGAAGCCATACGCCGGCAGTTCCCCATCCTGCGCCGCCACGCGGGCGAGGGCGACGCGCCGCTGATCTACCTCGACAACACCGCCACGTCGCAGACGCCGCAGTGCGTGGTGGACGCCATAGTCGAGGGATACACCATGCGCAAGGCCAACGTGCACCGCGGCGTACACACGCTCTCGCAGGAAGCCACCGACGCGCAGGAGGCCACGCGCCGCCGCGTGCGCGACTTCATCGGCGCGGAGAGTAGCGACGAAATCATCTTCACGCGCGGCACCACCGAGGCCATAAACCTCGCGGCGGCAAGCTGGTGCAGCCTGCTGAGGCCGGGCGACGAGATAGTGGTAACCGTCATGGAGCACCACTCCAACATCGTGCCCTGGCAGCTCGCCGCCGAACGCCACGGCCTGAAGCTCAAGGCTGTGCCGTTGCGCGAGGGTAGCTCGGAACTCGACCTCGACGCTTACGCCGCCCTGCTGGGCGAGCGCACGCGCGTGGTGGCCTTCACCGCCGCCAGCAATGTGCTCGGCACCGTCAACCCCGTGCGCCGCATGGTCGACATGGCCCACAGCGCCGGCGCCGTAGTCCTGGTGGACGCGGCCCAGGCGGTGGCTCACGAGCGCATCAACGTGCGCGAATGGGGCGCCGACTTCGTGGCGTTCTCGGCCCACAAGATGTACGGCCCCACAGGCACGGGCGTGCTCTACGGGCGCCGGGAGCTGCTTGAAAAGATGCCACCCTACCAGGGCGGCGGCGAGATGATAAGCCATGTAGACATAGACCACAGCACATGGGCCGAGCTGCCCTACAAGTTCGAAGCCGGCACGCCCGACTTCATAGGCATAGCCGCGCTGCACAGCGCCATCGACTGGATGGAAGCCACCGGCATAGAGCGCATCGCCACCCACGAGCAGGCGCTGCTGCGCCGCGCCACCGAAGGCATGGAGGCGATGCCGGGCGTGCGCATCTTCGGCAAGGCGCCGGGCAAGTGCGCCATCATCAGCTTCCTGATGGGCGAGGAGGCGTCGGCCTATGACATCGGCATGCTTCTCGACCAGATGGGCATTGCCGTACGCACCGGCCACCACTGCGCCCAGCCGCTGATGCACACCTTAGGCGTCACGGGCGTGGCGCGCGCGTCGTTCGCCGCCTACAACACCGAGGCCGAGGTCGACGCGTTCCTCGACGCCCTGCGACGCATCCACCGCATTTTCAGATTGTAGCTATTTGTTGCGGATTGTGTGAAAATTTTATACCTTTGCACATCAACCGACCGCTATCACTAACAACCGCTATAATGAAGCAACTTAAAAAGGTATTTTCGGCATTAATCGCGGTGCTTGCCTCTATGAGCGCCTATGCCGACGTAATCGTGCTCAACGACGGCTCCTCGCTTCAGGTCCACAACGTCGAGGCCGCGACCAAATGGGTGTATTATACCGATTCGGCCGACAGTGACGACGTAAAACGAATCGCCATAGAAAAGGTATTCGCATACAAAATAGGCGACGGACAGATGACCGTAGTCGGCTCGCAAGATAAGGCCGCCGAGACAGCCGCCGCCCCGGCTCCGCAGGAAACAGTTTCGGACGCTCCACGTCTGGTCGAGCCCAGGCCTGCCGCCGACAATGCCACGCTGATTGCAGCGTACAACAATGTGGCGCCGCTTAAATACAAGGGCAAGGATCCGGATTATGGCAAAAATTCCGATTATTTCCTGTCGTTATGGGGAATAGAGGAAAACTCGGTGCTGTCCGACGACAACGTGGAGATAGGCTTCGAGAAAGTCTATATGGATAATGACAAGAATCACAGCGTGCTCGGCACCCGCATCCGCGTCAGAAACAAGACCGCAAGGCCAGTCTACATAGACCTCGCATCGTGCTACAGAATTATGAACGGAGGCTATGCGGCGCCATACTTCACCAACTCGGTGTATAACGAGGGGCAAGGGTCGTCGAAAGGCGGTTCGATGAATCTCGGCGCCGTAGCCGGAGCCTTGGGCGTGGGAGGTGTAGTCGGCACTCTTGCCGGCGGCATAAATGTGGGAGGCTCCAACTCGCACAGCGCCAACATCTCCACCGCCGAGCAGCAGATTCTCAACGTTCCTCCTTTCTCCTCGGTGACACTTCCGGGCATGAAAGTCACGGACGGCGCCAATATTCATGAATGCCTTGAACCGTTCCATCTCTGCAACGAAAAGGCGTTCCAGTCCTCGCTGTCGTCAATCGGCAAAAACGCATATATAGTCCAAAGAACTCTGGAAGCTGACCAAAAAATGCAACGCGTGCCGGACGACCCGAACGCAACAGGCGAAAAGCTCGCCATCTGCCGCTGGGGGGAGAAATCGTTCACGCCGCAGGATAGTCCGAAGCACATAGGCCGCATAATCACGTACTCGACATCGCCTGATTTCGCCACCTATACTTCCCTGCCGGTCAATCTTTATATGCGCGGAGCTTTCGGAATAAAGCCAATCTGGAAAGACCAGATATTCTACAACGACAAGCATTTCGAGCCATCAGCCGACGCCGAATACCTCATCATAGGCTACGGCAGCGTAAGAAAAAAATAAGAGGCTGTTTAGAAACACATGGTAAACCTCACTCCACTGCTTCGGCCGGTATTCGCGCGGCGCGTAAAGGCGGCTCAGTCATGGCAGGGCAATATACGCCAGGTACAGACCCGCCAGCTGATGCACCTGCTGCACACTGCACGCGCCACCGAGGCAGGCCATCGCTACGGCTTTCCCTACATACGCACCGTTGAGGGCTTCCGGCATGCGGTGCCCGTGGCCGAATACCCCGACCTGCGCGACGACATCATGCGCATGGTGCGCGGCGAGCACGACGTGCTGTGGCCCGGCCGCTGCCGCCGCTTCGCCCAGAGCAGCGGCACGAGCGACGGCAAGAGCAAGTTCATCCCCGTGACGGACGCGTCGCTGCGCCTCAACCACTACGCCGGCACGCGCGACGTGGTAGCCCACTATCTGCATCTCAATCCGGCGAGCCGCCTGTTCTCAGGCAAGGCGTTCATACTCGGCGGCAGCTTCGCCAACGAGCTTGAGGAGCTGCCCGAAGGCGTCACCGTGGGCGACCTTTCGGCCAACCTTATCGACGCCATGAATCCAGCCGCCAACCTGCTGCGAGTGCCGTCGAAGGAAGTGGCGCTCATGGCCGACTGGAACGAGAAGCTGCCGGCGCTCATCAAGGCGGCCGTGGGGCAGAACGTAACCAACATCTCGGGCGTTCCGTCATGGTTCCTCACGTTGCTGCGCCGCGCCATGCAGCACTGCGGCGCAGGCAGCGTACACGACATATGGCCCAACCTGGAGGTGTTCTTCCACGGCGGCATATCCTTCGAGCCGTACCGCGAACAGTATGCCTCGATATGCGACCCTGCGCGCATGCACTACCTCGAAACCTACAACGCCTCCGAGGGTTTCTTCGCCGTGCAGGACCTGCACGAGCCAGGCTCGATGCTCCTGCTGCTCGACACGGGCGTGTTCTATGAATTCATTCCGCTGGACCAGACCGGCGAGCGCTATCCCGAGGCCGTTGCACCGTGGGATGTGGAGGAAGGACGCACCTACGCCCTCGTCATCACCGCACCGAACGGCCTGTGGCGCTACTCTATAGGCGACACCGTGACGGTGGTGAGCGCCGACCCTCTGCGCATACGCATCGCGGGACGCACACGCTCTTTCATAAACGCCTTCGGCGAGGAGCTGATGGTCTACAACGCCGACCGTGCCATCACGCGCGCCGCCTCGGCCTGCGGCGCCCAGGTGCTCAACTACACGGCGGCGCCGGTGTTCGCCACCGCCACGACGCGCGGGCGCCATCAGTGGCTCATAGAGTGGGCCGTGCCGCCGACCGCGGGCAACGACGCTTTCGCCGCGCGCCTCGACGAGGAGCTGCGCCGCGAGAACAGCGACTACCAGGCCAAACGCTCCGGCACCATCTTCCTCGATCCGCCCCTGCTGACAACAGCCCGCCCCGGCCTCTTCGACGACTGGCTGGCCTCCACCGGCAAGCTCGGCGGCCAGCGCAAGGTGCCGCGCCTGAGCAACGACCGCACCATCATCAACAGCATGCTGCGCATGAACTGACGATGCTGTTGCAAAACTCGCCAAATTGCGGGAGCGCGCCTTCGGCACGTTGACATAATAGACTGATTACCAGCACAACATCCCAAAGGGATGTCCCTACAATTCGATTGCATCCATGATATTGCAACTATTGCTGTCCGATAAAAGATTGTAAGATACGGTATATTAGATATTCACCTCCATACAAGCTCTACTTATCAGTGATTACCCGCCGGATGGCGGGTAAAATCCGGTTAGCCGCGGATTTAGGCGCAACGCGCCGTATCCGCGGTAGGTTCAGTAAAGGGCATCAACCCGCCGTATGGCGGGTTGCACGGCCTCTAACAGCCACGAATCCTTCTGAAAATCTGACAAGAAACCCGAACGTTGTGCAACCCGCCATCCGGCGGGTTGATACGTCTGTGGCGGCTTCTACCGCGAGTATGTCGCTCCCTGCGGTCGCTCCTTAACTCGCGGCTAACCACATTCAACCCGCGACGAGCGCGGGTTGAAGCAAAGAAAAAGCGGAGGCTTATTCCTCTACGGCGCGAAGCTGCTGCACGTAGATAGCCTTCATCATCTTCTTGCGGTTGGTGACGGAGGGCTTCTGGAATGCCTGACGTGCGCGGAGTTCCTTTACGACGCCGGTGCGCTCAAATTTACGTTTGAATTTCTTAAGGGCGCGCTCGATGTTCTCGCCTTCTTTTACTTGTACAATAATCATACTGTTATTTCGTTTTTTTATTTTTTGTTTTTCTTAGCTGTATGCTTTGCGTTTAGCGGGGCAAAATTACGCATAACTTTTGAATTTACAAAACTTTTATAGCGTCAATCGCAATAAATTTTGATTTTTCACTCAAAAGTTTTTTGCGAAGATTGGTTACGGAATCTCATATCCCCTATTTGATAAAGACTGCCCCTACAAGGGTTTTGGGATCCATTCCCGTTATGCGGTTAAGGCGGTCCTCATATTTGCCGGCCCATGCATTGAACAGCGATTTGAGTCCGATAGCCCGGCTGATGTACAGGCTGAAGGAAGTAAAGCGTCTGGCCGATATTTCGGGGTCAAAACTGTAAGCTATCGTGTAATCGATAGTCGAAGGCGATGTGTTTTCGTCGAAATCCACTGTCTGTCCCTGCGTCATGTCGCCGAATTTGTGTGCCGTAGACAGCGCTTTCTTGGTGTGGGCCAGCTCGTCGTGCTTGTAATAGATTTTCTTATCGTAGTCGCTCATGTAGCTGTACTGGGGGAGATATACCGTGGCGTGTGGAGGAATCATCAATATATAGGGCTGTGTCTTGCTGATGGAAGAGCCTGACGAAGAGCCGACGCCTACCCCGATGCCCAGAACGTTCACACCTGCTCCTACGGAGGTAGAACCGCCTTTGGAGGTGGTGGTCCCGTCGTAGAATGTGCGGTATCCGCCCGGAATCTCCCCGTTTCTCATTGTCTTTGACAGGTCAACGTAAATGTTTTTGTCGGTCTTGTTGGTGATGCCTATTCTCAGCTGGCATTGACTTGTAGCCAATGTATTGCGGTCGTTCTTTTTCGATAGCGAAAATGCGTTCTCCCATTCTCCCTCTTTGCCGTCTATGGTTACTCCGGCCTCAAGAGAAATAGTTATATCGTCGTTAGACAGCACGGAGTTTGACGTCGGTTTGTAGAACACTATGGCGCGTTTAGCTTCCTTGCCGTCGAGTTTCTTGTCGAACGTGTAGTCGCCGGCGGAGTAGGAGAGCAATAATGATGCGTTGTCAGCTGCCGGACGGGTGGCCTCTGTTGCGGACTCCGGTTGCGTTTCCGTCGCGGGGCTGCTTTCCTTCGGGCCCTGAGAATTCACGGTCTGCATTTCGCCATCTCCTATCTTGTATCCAAACACGTCGTCAACGGCTATTCTCACGGATGCCTTGTCATCGGGGCTTAGCGTGTAGAAGATATTTTTGGGGCCGACCTCTATGTTGTAGGCCGTGATAGTTTCTCCTGATTTTGTAATTATCAGGTCGGCATAAGCCCGGCTGCATGTCAATAATGCCGCTATCGCCATAAGTGCGGGCAGGACTTTAGGACTTCTCATCTATATCCGATATTGTATTGTCGTTGTCGCAAATTTTCGTGCAAATATACTGAAAATGGCAGATTTTTCGGTAAAAAGCGGGCGGTTTTTTTGCCATGTCGCAAAAAGTTATTAACTTTGCCTCCCGAATCGACGAATCGCAATAGAAATAATAAAAACACAATACAGCAATGAAACGCACCTATCAGCCCCACAACCGCAAGCGCGTGAACAAGCACGGCTTCCGCGAAAGAATGTCTACTCCCGACGGCCGCAAGGTTCTGGCCCGCCGTCGCGCCAAGGGTCGCAAGCACCTCACGGTCAGCGACACCATCGGCAGCAAGTAAGCCGCCGCGACATTCGCAAAAACCGCTACAGCTGCAAGCCCCACGCTCGCAGCTGTTTCTTTTTCAACAGACTCTAATATCACCAATGCCATGAAAAAATATCTGATAGCGATAGCATGCGCGGCGCTCGCCGCAGCAGGCGCACAGGCACAGCGAATAGCGGTGCTGAGCGACATCCACGTGGTGCCGGGCAACGAGAACGACAGGCAGCTGCGCCTCGCCGTGGAGGAGATAAACCGCGGGGGATTCGACTACGCGGTGGTAAACGGCGACCTTACGAACGAGGGCTCGGACGAGCAGATAGCCAACGTGAAGTCGATTCTCGACGGCATCACCGTACCGCTGGCCGTGCTGCCTGGCAACCATGAGAACAACTGGAGCCAGAGCGCTACAAAAACCTTCGTCGACACGTGGGGCAACGACCGCTTTCTCGCCAAGGTCGGGGCGGACTCGCTGGTGCTGGTGGGCATCAACTGCGGCCCGTACATGAAGATGGGCGACGGCCACATCAAGCAGGAAGACCTGCACTGGCTGCGCGCCACTCTGGCGCGCGAGGCCGCCAAGGGGCGCCGCATACTGTCGTTCAACCACTATCCGCTGCGCGAGAACGACCTCGACAACTGGCGGGAGTACGTGCAGCTGCTCCAGCAGTATCCCGTGATAGGCCACATCAACGGCCACTACCACAGCTGGCAGGAGTACCGCGCAGGGGGCATACCGGCAGTGATGACGCGCGCGCTCGACATGCGCGACGGCACCTACGGCTACGCCATAGTTGAGGTGACGCCGCAGTGGGTTCACGTATATGATAAAGCAATAGGCCGCGATGCGGTGCCGATGATGGCGTTCGCCACCACGCACCGCAACACCGACGTCGGCGACAGCACAACGGCATGGGAGCAACCCGAGGGCTTCGAGGTGCGCAAACTCTGGGCCGACAGCGCGTCGGTGTTCACGCGCCTGGGCATTGACGGCGACAGGATATATTTCGGCAACTCGCTGGGCGTGGCCCGAGCCATAGACAAGCGCGACGGAGCGCCCGCATGGAGCCTGCCCACAGGAGCATCGCTGTTCGGCCGTCCGGTGCCTCTGAGCAAGGGCCGCGTGGCGGTACCAACGGCCACAGGCATCATAATAGCCGACGCAGCCACAGGGCGCACCATCAAGGAGATAACGTCCAAAGAAGGGCCCTACGTGGCCGACGGCATCACCGACCCTGCATCGGGCGACCTGCTGACGGGCGCCTACAAGCGCTTTGAGCGCCGAAGGGCCGACGGGCGTCTGCGCTGGGGCTACGACTCACTCTTCAACTACTGCCAGGCCGCGGCCGTGCTCGACGGCAACGACATCTTCTTCGGCGCCTGGGACACCAATCTGCGCTGCCTGGACGCCCGCACCGGACGCCTGCGCTGGGCATGGAACAACGGCAAGACCGCCAACATGCTGGGGCCGGGCAATGTGGTGCCGGTGGTGACTCCGGAGAGGGTCTACATCGTGGCACCGGACCGGTACATGACAGCGATAGACCGGCGCACGGGGCGCACGCTGTGGCGCGACAACAGCCACCGCTACCGCGAGAGTCTCGGACGCAGCGCCGACGGCACGCGCGTCTACGCCAAGACAATGGACGGCGAACTTGTGGCAGTGGACGCCACCGTTCCCGACTTTCATGAACTGTGGACTCTCGACCTCGGCCTTGGCTACGACCATGCGCCCTGCATTGTGGCCGAGAGCGACGGCGTAGTGTACGCCGGTTCGCGCCGCGGACTGCTTACGGCCGTCGACCCCGCAGCACCCCGTGTGCTGTGGCAGCTGCCGCTTGGTGTCAGCGAAATCAACGGCATCGACATTGACCCTGCCACGGGCACTGTGTATGTGTCGCTGATAGAGGGCACTATTTTCTCTATCAGGAGTTTATAGTTTATAGTGTATATGTAAGAGGGTTGCGGGCGCGTGCCCGCAGTTTAAGACTCAGGGTGGCCGCAGGCCGCCCCTCCTTCTTACCTATACACTATAAACTAATCCGGGATGTTTCTTGTTAAGAAAGAAACAAGATTCATCCCGTTATGGCCCGCCGTGCAATCACATTCGACCGCGCCGCACGCATATGCTTCGGCATAGCGTTGGCAGCCGCCATCGCCGCCCTCCTCTACTACCTGCGCAACGCCCTGCTGCCCTTCGGCATAGGTTGCCTTATCGCCTACATGGCCGAGCCGCTGGTGCAGTGGAACATGCGCCTTACACATCTGCGCGGGCGCATGGTGCCGGTGTTCCTCACCGTTTTCGAGATAACGGTGGTGGTGGGCGGTGTGGTCGCCATCTTTCTTCCTGAATTCATCGACGACTGCCACAAGGCCGGCGAGCTCTTTCACCGGTACGCCGACACAGGCCTGGACGCCACATTTCTGCCCGCGTGGCTCCACCGGCTGGTGCACAGCAACCTGGACCTGCACGATATCGGCCGCCTTCTCCACGACAGCGACATGCAGCAAGCCTTAGAGCAGGTGACCCACTTCCTTTCGGGAGGCCTGGACGCGGCAGGCACCATGCTTTCCGGCATAATGGTGATACTCTACGTGGTGTTCATTCTCGTCAGCTATCCCAGCATCATGCAGGGGCTGCGCAATATAGTGCCACCCCGCTGGCGCCACATTTCCAACCCACTGATTACGGACATCTCCACCACCATGAAGCGTTACTTCCGCACACAGGCCATGATAGCCGCGGCAGTGGGCGTGGGCTACGGCGTAGGCTTCTCCATAGTAGGGCTGCCGATGGCGGCAGCATGGGGTGTCTTCAACGGGGTGCTGTATATGGTGCCGTATGTGGTGTATCTCACCATAGTGCCGGTGACGCTGCTTTGCATCGTGGTGTCGCTGGACGGAGGCGCCCCGGCATTCTGGACGCTGTGGGGCGAGTGCATGGCCGTTTACGCGGTGGTGCAGCTGACGGCCGACTACTACATCACGCCGCGCGTCATGAGCAAGTCGATGAACCTGGACCCGGCGGTGATACTGCTGTCGCTCTCGGTATGGGGGACTCTTCTCGGGCTTCTCGGCGTGATTCTGGCGCTGCCCCTTACCACCGTGGCATCAGTATATTACCGGCGCCACATACTCGGCGAAAGCGATGCCAAATAGGTATTAGCGGCCTCGGGAACGTATTATAACGTATAAATTTATTAACTTTGCGGTACATTTCCGCTATAATACGTTCTTACAATGGTAAACTTCTCGCTTGAGGGTAAAGTAGCCCTGGTGACCGGTGGCGTCTACGGCATCGGCTTCGCAATCGCAAAAGCGCTGCACGAGGCAGGCGCTAAAATCGTTTACAACTGCAACACGCAGGCATCGATGGACCTCGGCATCGCCAACTACAAGGAGGCCGGTATCGACGCCAAGGGCTATATGTGCGACGTAACTGACGAGGAAGGCGTAAAAGCCATGGTGGCTGACATCGAGAAAACGGTCGGCACGATCGACATCCTCGTCAACAATGCCGGCATCATCAAACGTATTCCCATGGAGGAAATGGCCGTAGAGGACTTCCGCAAGGTGGTGGACATCGATCTGGTGGCTCCGTTCATCTGCGCCAAGGCCGTCATCCCCGGCATGATACGCAAGGGCCACGGCAAAATCATCAACATATGCTCCATGATGAGCGAGCTCGGCCGCGAGACCGTCAGCGCGGACGCATCCAACTTCGTGAACGGCCACATCCTGTACGTTGACGGTGGCATCCTCGCCTATATCGGAAAGCAGCCGAAATAGAGTCAAGGGAGTTTTTAACGTTGAAAAGTTTAAAAAGTTTAAAAAGTTAAGATAATAGCTGATCTGATTGCTGTTCGAGATATTTGTGGTATCCCCTTATAAGACGCTCCAGTTCTTCTATTATATCACGGATTTCCCGATTTTGCGATGTCGAGATAAAGCCTAAATCTTCCGCGAGAAGCAACTGGCATGTCACTTCCATCAGAGACCCATAGGCAATCTGACAAAAATGACGCTTTTCTTTCAAGGCAATCCTGCCCCCTCCTTCAGCAAGATTTGACGCAACAGAGATGACTGCTCTTCTGATTTGATCGGACAAACCATATTTTTCTTCTTGAGGAAAATCCTTAACAAGTGTATACACTGATCTCACAAGCTCCCTTGACTTTTTCCAAGCCATCAACTTTTCAAATCCGAATTCCATGGCGCTACAGTTTTATCTGGCAAAGATAGGATTTTAAGCAAGACAAACAAAGCTATTCTCTTAACTTTTTCAACTCATTACTTTTTAAACTAACCGACACCCTCCAATCCCGGTATTCTCTTATCTTTTTCAACTCAATACTTTTTAAACTTATAAAAAAATTGGAACAATTTTTTTCCTACATAATCAGCCTGGGGGCAGCCGTGATGATGCCCGTCATCTTCACCGTGCTCGGCCTCTGCATAGGGCTGAAGTTCGGGAAGGCTCTGATGAGCGGCCTCAAGGTGGGCGTGGGCTTCATAGGCCTCAGCATCGTGACGGCGCTGCTCACATCGGCCCTTGGGCCCGCGCTGAACACTGTAGTGGACATCTATGACCTGCAGCTGCGCGTCTTCGACATGGGCTGGCCCGCGGCGGCCGCCGTGGCCTACAACACGGCCGTAGGCGCCTTCATCATCCCCGTGTGTCTCGGCGTCAACCTGCTCATGCTCGTTACCAAAACCACGCGCACCGTCAACATCGACCTCTGGAACTACTGGCACTTCGCCTTCATCGGCGCCGTCATCTACTTCGCCTGCGACTCGCTCGCCTGGGGATTCTTCGGCGCAATCATCTGCTACATCATCACCCTGATACTGGCCGACATCACCGCCAAGCGATTCCAGGGCTTCTACGAGGGCATGGACGGCATCAGCATCCCACAGCCTTTCTGCGCCGGCTTCATGCCCTTCGCATGGGCCATCAACAAGGGGCTTGACGCCATCCCCGGCATGTCGCGTCTGGAGATCGACGCCGAGGGCCTGAAGCGCAAGTTCGGCATCCTGGGCGAGCCGCTGTTTCTCGGCGTAATAGTGGGCGTGGGCATCGGCTGCCTCACGTGCACCTCGTGGGCGGGAATCGTGGACAACATCCCCTACATCCTCGGCCTCGGCATCACGCTCGCCGGTATGTTCTACGTCTTCCCTCTGGTGCTTCCCTATACACGCGGCAACGTTGTCAAGACCTTCATCACCGGCCTCGTCATCATCGTGCTTGGCCTCTACATGGTCACAAACATAGCACCCTGGTTCACCAAAGCCGCGCAAGACGTGTTCGCAGCCACCGGCGACTCCACCGTAGCCATCCCCGACGGATTCGAGGGCGGCAGCCTCGACTTCGCATCCAGCCCCCTGGCATGGATAATCTTCCAGTGCACACATGGGCTGAAGTACATCGGCGCAGCCCTGCTCGTAATCTCCACAATGGCCATGATGTGGTGGAACCGCGTACACATCCTCCGCAACCAGCGCGCCATGATTGCCGCCAATTCCGACGAAATTCAAGAAACAGAATAATGAAAAAGACACTTCTCACCATCATCTCCTGTGCCGCCGCACTCTGCGCCGCCGCACAGACCGACTACTCCATACTGCGCGCCTGCCATCCCGATGACGTCAGGCACTACGACACGGATCAACTGCGCTCCCACTTCATGATGCCAAAGGTCATGGAGCAGAACCGCATCAACCTCACCTACTCCATGTACGACCGCATCATCTACGGCG
>PPYF01458196.1_pt1 | contig 31128 bp, 35 predicted proteins | sample 1559871 | NCBI WGS metagenome assembly PPYF01 (sample SAMN08240021, study PRJNA423297) | Human gut metagenome, whole genome shotgun sequencing project.
GAGTATGTCGATGAATCGCAGAAGTCTGATGCTGCAGAAAGTGCCAATGCGTCTAATGGAAGTACTGGAGCTAAGCCTGTAAGGAATCCTGAGAGGGAAAAGCCTAAGTGGGAGGATACCATCACAAACAGAATGCTACACTGGTCATATACACCGGAGCAGAAGGAAGAGGTGAAGAAAGCACTTGCTGCAGGAGTTCCGAAGGCAACGATTCTTACTTACTTTTATGCGGAGGTAACTGTGGAGAAGATGAGTTCATATCGGAATAAGCATTAAATGATATCGCATAGGCACAGGAATTATGTTATACTGTGTCTATGTAAATGAAAATGATGTTAAATTCGTTGATATTTTAGGTAAGTAAAGCGTACAACTAAATTTAAAGAATAAGTAGAATGAACACATTAATTGTTGTATAACGTTTTTATGCAATTAAGGGTTACAATTTCGATAGGAGATATTTATGAAAAAAATTATTTTTACTGTTTTTTCAATACTAATTATATTGACTACTATATTTTTTATTGCTATTGGAACAGTTCGTGATTCACGATACTATAATATTGATTTTAGTTTATATTATTGTGTACAAAATTATTTTGTCATTTACAAATAGAAGCAAAAAAAAGTAAACAATATTTTTCAACATTAGAATTAAATTTTTTTGTATAATAATTATTATGGTTTTTATACAGAGAAATATATGAATAACTAAATGAATATATTATGCATGATGAGAGGTGAGAACAATTTGAAAGTTTACTATTTAGCGCTATCATTATTTTTAACGTTCTTCTTCGCACATCAGATAACGCATGTAATGTGCTTTGGCAGATATAGAGATAAAAAATGCAAAAAGAAAAAATTTTATTTTATCTATGGATTTTGGGTGGTATTTTTTGGAATATTGTGTACAATGATGGGTTCGGCATCAGGGGTGGATCATACATTTGATTATGGAATGAACTCCTTAGAATTGTATTTGGGCAAAAAAATTATTTTGAGGGTAATGTTATTTATGCGGAAGATGACTATAAGCATAATGGTGATTTTATACTAGAGTATTATGTAAAAAATACAGAAGACATAGAAATAATATCAAAACAAATTGTGGAAGAAAATGTATTTATATTTAGAGCTTACAATTTAAGTGATATAAATGTTGTATGGAAATCGGTTGATGATGAGCTTTATGTTTATGGAGGTGATGAACTTTATGCAACTATAGATGTGGAAAGAAAAGGCTTGCTAGTAAAATTAAGTTTTTATTGGAATCAAGAAAAACTGAATCAAAACATGGGAGGATAAAAGTATTGCAAAAACAAAGATTGTAAAATTTATGTGTTCAATTGTGCTTGCGGTCAGTCTGGTACTTTCTCAAAGTTATACCGCAAGCTGTTAATGGGTATAATACAACTAAAGCGTTAATAACAATTGCACCTTTAATTAAAAAATATATTGTTGAAAATCATGCAACAGCAGTTGATGATGTGACATTAACAGACGATACACTAGAGTATGTTGAAAGCCAATTATCAGCTTTAAATTTTTATGAAACATTTGATAAAGATATAACAAGTGCAGTAATAAGTATTGTCACAACAACCTTTATAAGTGCTATATGTAGCAGTATATCTTTAATGGGTGTATTTGTTTCAGTAGTGCCATTATTTGTATATGAGTGCACAGGATTAATTCAGACGGCAGTTCTGGCAAGGCTACAATATTCATTTAGTGGAAGATATGCTGTACGAACGGGAATATATATAGATAACATGTAAAAAATAGGATTAATTTAATTTTAGTTCCGGGAGTAATCCCGTTTATTATAGAAACAATTATATAATGCAGATAAGAATGGATGAATGACATCTGTTCGGAAGTAATGAGCCGGATAGATGTTATTCATCTTTTTTTATCCGGCTTATTTTCTGCAACTAACAATCAGAAGGAGATTTTAATTATGCGTAAAGAAAAATTTTTAACAACTGTTAGCACAAAACAGAATGAAAATGGAGGTATGATGGTGAAGAAAAGATTTGCAGAGGTTAAGAAAAAGCTGGTTCCGGCAGTATCCGGAAGTATGATGGCTGTTATGCTGATGAGCAGCACCTGTTTTGCTGCGGGGGCAGGAACTTCCGCAGTTACACAGCCACTTGAGAACTTAAAGACACTTATCATTGCAGTCATTGGTGCTGTCGGTGTCATTATTCTTGCAAAGAATGTTATGGAGTTCGCACAATGGTAAGAGAAAAGGGTGAGTTCCATGCTTGGTCTTTGTGAGCAGTGTATCGGAGACAGCTTAAATTCAAGACAGAAGTCAATCATTGACCGCTGTGTAAGAAAGCTGTATATCGACATTGCAAGAAGCAAAGAGAAGTATATTCCGGTGATGAGCGATTTTTACGATATCCTTATGGCACAGCCGGAGGACGAGGCAAAGGACATTGCATTGTCTTTGGAGCTTTTCGTAAATGGTTCGCTTAACATCTTCAATCACCAGACAAATGTGGATGTAGACAACAGATTCACAGTTTATGGTATCAGAGATCTTGGTACGGAGCTTAGTCCTATCACAATGCTTGTCATGATGGAGTCTATTCAGAACAGGATTGTTGAGAATGGTAAGAGAGGCAAGGCAACATGGCTCTATATTGATGAGTTTCACGTCTTACTTAATTCCGAGTATTCTGCAAAATATCTGCAGCAGCTCTGGAAGAAAGTAAGAAAGCAGGGAGGTCTTTGTACCGGTATCACGCAGAATGTAGTAGATCTGTTGCAGAACTACACAGCAACAACAATGCTTGCAAACTCAGAGTTTGTGGCACTCTTAAAACAGGCGAATACAGACAGTTCCAAGATGGCGGAAGTTATCGGGGTATCAGAGGCACAGCTAAGATTCGTAACCAATACCGCATCGGGAATGGGACTTATTAAGTGTGGTTCTGTGGTGATTCCGTTTGATAATCAGATTAGCAAGGATACAGATTTGTACAAGCTGTACAATACCAACATTCACGAAAAAATCGAGATGATGAAAAAGCAGGCTGAAAATTAAGCCGGCTCGTTGTCATCTGAATTATTATTGTCTTCTAAAAGAGATGTATCAACTTCAGTGAGCAGCTCTTTTGGAAGGCATTTCTTTGTAATACTTATATTTTTTGATTTGTATGTAAGCTGTGTATATAGTGGTGCACCAATTGGTTTTTTAAAGATTGCAAATATCTTTCCTGGCGGTTTTGGAACTATGGAACGGATATCTTCACTTAACACGCTGTTAGGTATATAGCAGTCTTTGCTCTGAATCAGACCAAGACATGCAGTAGTAGTTCCGGTTACTTTCTCAGTGTATAGCTCAAGGTGTGGTCCGGTATAGTTGCCTATCATACGTGCAGAGGTATCCATACTCATGATAATACCAAGTACTTTGAGTTTTAATTCTGTTGTATGGTTGCTTTTGAAGGAAAAATCATTTTCACTTAACCTATTATTCAGGGCAGCACGATAGAAGCCATTTGCATTCATTCCTGTTCTTGGAGTGACTCCTGTAAAGTGGAGAAAGTTATGCGAATGAAATCTTACAGCAGTATGGTTTGACTTATTGTTTTCGTCACGATAGACAAAAACAACCTGATTACCTTCTAAATACTGTTGGTATTGTTTTGCACACTTGGTGATGATGGCAATAGCCTGTTTCTTAGTCATAAGCATTAAGGTCCTTATATTTAAATGGTATTTTGGCAAATTTAAAAGGAAGGTTCTTCTGCCGTAGCAGATGACACCTTCCTTTAATGACTGATTTTTCTGTTGTCCGCCAACTGATCGGCACCCGAAGTCCGATAAGAAAACTGGTTTTTCCGTTGCCAGCCAACTGTCCGGCACCCGAAGTCCGGAAAGAATTTCGGATTTTATGTGTCAGTCCACATGATAGGCATATAGCCCATCTACTAACTATAGTATACACAGATAAAGCAAATTATGCAACGAGTTTATAAAGATTTAATCAGAAATTTTTGGAAAAGAAGGTGAGAACATTGAAGATAAAAAAGGTGGATGATAAGCCTATGGTCATTCACACAAAAGAGAAAGCCAAGATTCATTCTCATGAGCCCAAAGGAGCGAGGATAAAGGGCAGTAACATCTATACAGTAGAACGTGGTGCCACTCAAAATGTGTTCAAATATACTCAAACACATCGAGAAATTAAAGTCCTTGCGGATACTTCTTACTGCTTCGATGTGTATGCTTTGGCGATTGTAAACAATACGCTACTCACAAGTTCGTGTACACTCCACAGTCGTAAATTCCTGCGATAGCCCGCAGTACATACTTACGTTTGCGTTTATTATGCAACTTCGTAAGTTAAAGCATCTCTTAGATTAAGAGCAGCATTGAAATCCATATCCTCAACATAGCCACAATCACAACGATATATTCTATCTGAAAGCTTCAAATCTTTCTTGATAGCACCACAGCAATGACATATTTTGGATGATGGATACCATCTGTCTACGACTCTTAATTCAATACCATTTTCATCACATTTTGCTTTAAGCTTGGTTCTAAATTCATAGAACTTCTGTGACGCAACAGCTTTTGAAAGATGGCTGTTCTTCATCATTCCTGATACATTCAAATTTTCAATAGTTATATAAGATGGCTTGGTTTTCACTATCTCAGCTATTGATTTATTGATATAATCAGTACGGATATTATCTATTTTATGATGAAGTCTTTGTACTTTGAGCTTTTGCTTTTGTATATTCTTTTGAGTGGACTCTCCTTTCTTTAAGTTCTCATATTTTCGTGAGAGACATCTTTGTTCTCTACGCAGTTTCTTTTCCAATTTTTTAATTCTTGTTGACTTATTGATATTTTTATAAGTTTTACCATTGGAAACAATCGCCAAGTCTTTTAAACCCAAGTCAATTCCTATACCACCATTGCTATTATTAGCAATCTTAACGTCGGGAATTTCTACAAGAACTGACACATAGTATCTGTCTGCTTTGACGGATACTGTACCGCTTTTGATTTTCCATCCGTCTTTAGTTGTTGGTATATAACCTTTTTCTTTAATGCGTACCCAACCTAAAGTGGGTATGTTCAACCTATGTCTCTCACATCTACAGTCTTTAGTATTGTTCTTTACGAAATACATTTTTACATCAGATTTACCTTTCTTTTTGAAATTAGGAAAAGCGCTTTGATGTTTAAAAAATCTTGTAAATGCAGTACATCCATCCTCAATAGACTTTTTTACAGCTTTTGAATATGCTTCTTTAATCCATATTTTATCAGGATTATTAGGAATATACTCATTATTAAGCCATACGCTGAAACTCTTGCCAGTCATAAACTTTTCACCGTTATCATATAAAGTTTTGTTATGATCGAGATAGAAGTTATAGACATACCTACAAGTGCCAATAGTCTTGTTAATCTTGATTTTTTGCTCAATCGTCGGACTTATTTCCGTCTTGAAGCTCTTTAGCAATTTCCTCATCCCTTTCTATTTGTTTTTTATACTTACGAAGTCCATACAACCTGCAAGAGAACACATGAAGTATAGAAACAATATCCTGTACGAGTTCTTCCTGTGGTGATAGTTCTTCGTTGTTCACTACCACAATGCTTGTATTAAACTTCATACAGAATTTTTCAAACCAATCGTAACCAAATCTGATAAATCTATCTTTATGAGTTACTATTATGGTTTTTATTTTCTGTTCCATTACTTCATTTAATAATTCATTCCACTTTTTACGATTATAATTAAGACCACTTCCATAATCCTCAATACACTGGTCTATAATAATACCTTTAGCATTACAAAACTGTCGCAAAAATGCAACTTGATTCTGTAAATCATCTTTTTGATTTCTTGTAGACACTCTGGCATAAATAACTACCTGACGTTTATCATTTTCAATATTTATGCCTTTGAATTGAAGGTACTGGTCATAGGTATAATAGCGCCTATCAGTTGGAGTTCGATTTGCCTTTAAAGTTCCTTCTCTGTCCCAGCGTTGCAATGTCTTAACAGACACACCTAACAGTTCAGCAAAATCTTTTGGCTTATAATTTGTGATATTTGATGTATTCATAATAATTTACTCCTTTGAGTATATTTAAACACATTTAATCACATTTAACAATATATTCAATTACTTATTTTCTCCTCCTAAGATTGCTGGAGCAAAAGCAGCAGAAACAATGGGTAAGAAATCATACAGGAAGAGTACAGTCTATCAAGTAAATGTAAAAGAGAAAGGTCTTTCAAGATTTAAGCGTAATGTAAGGGAAGCCAACACTTCCATCAAGACCAAGAACACCAATCTTCACATTGCAGGAAGAACAGGTGCACTTACAGCCGGGGCAGTAACAGAGCAGATGGAAGGCGGGCAGGAAGTATCGCAGGCAGCATATCTTGCATATGAAGCTAGCCGCCCTGTTACCGGAACTGCTTCTAAGGGTGCAGCACTTTTTAGAAAAAAGGCGGCAGCCAAGGCAAAGAAGCGTATCAAGAAGGTAGAGGCAGGAAAGAAGCTGGCAAAAAAGACAGCAAAGAAAGCTGCCAAAGATACTGCCAAGGCTGTAGCTAAAGAGACAGCAAAAGAAACCGCCAAGACCACTGCTAAGGTTGCAGCGAAAACTGCTACAAAGACTGCGGCAACAGCGGCAGGGACAGCGGTTGCACCGGGAGTTGGTACTGCAATCGGCATGGCAGCCGGATATGTTGCAGGTGTGTCCATAGAGGTCAAGGATGAAAAGATGACCAACCGGAGCAGAAAGATTAAGTTCTTTCTGGATAAGATGAAAGCACAGGAGAATCAGACAGACAGTGTGGCAAAGCGGCACCGGTTGTCGGACTGGTGCTTTTGTTACTTGTTCTTGTAGTTGCCATGATTGCTGTTCCGGTTATTGCGGCGATAGCAATCCTTTACAATTCTCCATTTGCTTTATTCCTGCCACCACTTGAATCAGGAGATACCGTGCAGACAGTAACGAGTGCTTATGTGCAGGAGTTTAACCGGGATGTGAACACGAAAGGGAATGAGCATACCGGATATGACCTTGGAGAGCTTGTATATGTGGATTATGAAGGTATGGAAGAAAACCCAAGCAATTACTATGACATCATGGCAGTCTATATGGTCAAGCATGGTGTTGGAGATACTGCAACAGTCATGAATGACACTTCAAAAGGCTGGCTGCAGGCAGTTGTAAATGATATGTGTTCGTACACCACAAGCACAGGAACAAAGGATGTGGAAGAAACAGATGCAGACGGTAATGTAACGACTGTCACGAAGTCTGTTCTGTATGTGAATGTCACACTGAAATCGTACAGAGATATGATTTCGGTCTATGGATTTAATTCTGATCAGGTGGAAATGCTTGAGCAGATCATGAGTCCGGAGTTTATGGGACAGCTTGGATATGCCGGATGCGGAAGTGGCGGTGGAGGCGGAAGTCCGGGAGTAAGTTCCATGACCGAGGATGAGATAAATGCAATCCTTGGTGGGATTACGGACAGTAGGCAAAAGACAGTCTGCTCCTATGCACTTCACAGAGTTGGCTTCCCATATAGTCAGGATTTAAGAGACAGCGGTAACTATTATGACTGCAGCTCCTTAGCCTATTATTCGTGGAAAGATGCAGGCGTGGATATTAGTCATGGTGGAGCAACCACAGCAGCTGCGGAGGCACAGGGACTGGATGAAGCAGGAAAGACAGTCTCCTTTGATGAGTTACAGCCGGGAGACCTTATCTTTTATAGTTTTACAAGCAACGGAAGATATAAGAACATCAGCCATGTGGCAGTATACGTCGGAAATGGCAAGGTGGTAGAGGCACTTAATGAAAATCTTGGTGTGGTTTACCGGGATGTGGCAAGCACAGGAAAGATTGTTGTGATAGGAAGATCATAACAGGAAATTTACAGAGAGGGCATAGTCCCTCTCTGAGACTGGAGGAAAGAATGGATTTAAAAGATATGATACTGGTAATAGAAAACGACAGGGGAACAGAGACAAATATGCTGATGACTCTGGATGATTATAAGAGTTTTATAGCAATTGATGACATGTCAGAGCTTGCAGATAATGGAATGGTTCATCGAGAATAAAAGCATGGATAAGCATTCAGTGGCAGCTACTAAGACTTATGGTACAAGCCGCATGGATGCTTATTCTATTTTTGAGGATACGCTGAATCTTAAAACTGTAACAGTAAGGGACAGGATTGATGACGGAGATGGCAGGTATCATTATGAAGTCAATAAGAATGAGACAATGCTTGCAAGGGAAAAGCAGAACATGATCAGGGAAAAGTTCAAGGAGTGGCTGTTTTCAGAGCCGGAGCGTAGACAGAAGTATGTAGAATATTACAACGAGACATTCAATAACATCCGTCTGCGAGAGTATGACGGAAGCCACTTACAGTTTCCGGGAATGAATCCTGCGATTGAGCTAAAGCCACACCAGAAGAATGCTGTGGCAAGAATCCTTGATAAGGAAAAGCATATGGAGAATGCGAAAACAAAGGAACAGACAGAGCCGGAGAGGGCAGAAGCTGAGCGAGTAGAAGCAGAGATTGTATATGCACCAATGGTCGCTGAACCACAGGAGTATCAGTATAATGCAGATGCATTTGAGGCAAGAGGTGTGGATGAGGTGAAGCAGGAAGCAGCACATAAGGAAGTATTGAAGGTAAGAGCAGATAAAGCCAGATAGTAGTGAGGGCGTGGGAGAGATTCTGCGTCCTTTTTTACACCGATTTGTTGCAATACAGAACATTAATTCGATGTACAAGGGATGATTATTGTACAGTTTAAAGTGCTATAAATAAAGCATAAGGAAAGCATAAGTGACGGATGCATGATAAATGAGTTTAATAGAACATTTACGGAGGTGGCAGTTATGCATATATTGGTGTTTATTTTAATATTTGTTGTTGGTTCAATCATTGCCGCTTGTGATGGGGATTATTCATGAATAGCTGCAATCGGTATATTTGTAGGATTTTTTGTATTGCTATTGCAGTATTATGGTTATTTACCCAGCCTGTTTTATTAATAATTGCTATTAGGCTATTATTGAATTCCGATGTGCAAACTTCATTTTCCGATGAGCTTCCAGTTTGTCAGGGTTTGTGATATACTCCTTTATGGATTGAATGATATTTTTGCATATGTCGGTTCGATTCATAAGACATACCTCCTAAGTGTGATTAAGTTTGTCGCTGCAACGACCTCACTTTTGGAGGCTTTTGTCAAGTCTTTTCAGAAAAAAACAGAAATTTTCACAAAAAAATAAAGCCCTATAGCCTTGAAAAATCAAGGCTTTGGGGCTTAAGTTGACAACATTGCCGCCTGATACTGAAATTCACCGTAATAGACCGCATAGGAAACCATATCATCTTTTGTTATTTCAGCGAGCTGTTCATCTATATGAGATGCCAGCTTGCGAAGGTTGCCATTTTCTTTTAAGCGAATGGCATGAAAAATATCTGGCATAATGCAAAACTAAGAGGACGTGGTTACAGTAGAGCCAATTAAATCGTGAGCTATGCAGAGAAAAGTGTGGGATTAACGGATGGAACGGATGCAGGCCGTGAAGCCGTAAAATGGTATGGAGTCCGGAACGGACTGCATCTGCAAAAGACCAACAAGAACCTGAGATGGTATAGCGTCCACTGAGTAAATCAGTACCACGACAGGTGAATGCAGGTCAGTAACAATCAAACATAAAAACAAGAGCTGTAGCCGGCATCGTTTTTTTCCGTGGGGCATGCCCCCGTTTAGGAGCTTGGCTGGCACTCAGTGAATGGTAGATGCTACGAAGGAAGTTGGGACATGATCCCCTTAGACACGGAAGGTTCATCATCATAGTTGAACAGAGGAAAAATAGCCTTTATAAAGCAAACTAAAAGGATGCTTTATTAGCTATACTTATTTATCAGCTATTCGGTACATGACACTACGATATCCATCACTCTCGGCTTTTGTTTGAGGTAAAATAAAAATCGTCAAAGCCAGTAAAATCAATAGATTTAGGATTGACAGAATAGGAGAAATGAATGAAGAAAATAATAAGAATATTATTTGTATGCTTGTTTTTTATTGCATTAATTTTTATAGGCAAGAATGTATTAAAGGATGGCAAAGAACGGGAATATATAAAGTCTGACAAGTATTATGAGGAAAACATAGAAAATATAAATATAAATGAAGTTAACTTCAAATTTCTCCAAGTAAATGAAGTTGCTAATGTCAATGAAGCATTTTATAAGAAATATGATTCTTATAAAGAAGTAGTGGTGGAAGATAACAAGAATTATGATGTTTTTGAAAAATATACGAAGGTAGATGTTGCATTTATAGATGGCGAGAAAGAATCTTATATCAATAAATATTGTAATGTTTTATATAACTTTTTTCAACAAATGTATAAATGATAAAACTATAAAAATTATAGTAATTTATGAAATGAATCTACAAGACATATAGTATTTCATAAATTACTATTTATATAAATGCCCAATAACACAATTTTCTTCTACAGCAGGTGATATTACAAGAGTCGTTAATTATAAAGATATAAATTTGAATAAAAATGATGTGTTTAATGCAGTTGTTCCTGCTTATGTAGATGATGAACAAAATAATGAAATAGAAGGTTCAACTACAGAGTATGAGTTGAAGTCACCTGATGGTAAAGAAATTAATCCTGATCAAAATTTAAGTGGTGAAGATGCAAAATCTGCTTATTATATGGTGACAGTAGAAGTTGATTCGGATGAACATGGTATTGCTATAGGTCAAGGAATTAGACAAGAAGGAAATTTTGCAAAAGTTGAAGCGGTTGCTAAAGAAGGTTACCAATTTGTTGGTTGGTATGAGAATGATAAATTAATTTCGCAAGAAACACAATATCGTTTTTGTGTAGAAAAAGATACCCTTTTAGTTGCAAAATTTGAAAAAGATGGAGAATCAGCGAACCCAGAAAATCCAGCGAACCCAGAAAATCCAGCGAACCCAGAAAATCCTGATTCGGGAAAAGATAATAATACAGGTAATAATTCTGGTTCGGGAATAAATGAAAATGGAGGAGAAAAGATAGAATCTGTTTCAACAGGAGACGAATCTGCAGTTGGATTTTGTAGTCTAATGGCTGTAATCATGGTAAGTATAGTGATGTGTATGGCATTTACAAAAATAAGACGTAAAAAGCAGAGAAATTAAGGAGCCACATAAATGTTCAGAAAAACGTATAAAGTAGTAGTATTAGCAATTGTTCTTGGAGTTCTATTAAATGCTTGTAGTAAAAGACAAGCAGTAACCGAGGAATATAATACAATAAGTGATTTGGCATATTCTGAAAAATGTAAAATTGAACCAATCATATATATTGAAGAAAAAGCAGGATTTGTTCCATATATTGTATTAACTAATGATTATAATGGTAAAACACTTTTGTTAAGAAAAGAAATTCTTCCAGAGAATAGAAGAGTTAGTGATTATTCGGCTTACTATGAAGAAAGTGAAATTGATAATTACTTAATGGGAGAGTTTTTTGATAATTTACCTATTCAAACTCGTTGCTTAATTCAAGATTCGGAAATAGAGATTTTAGATGAACGATGCTTGAATCAAATAGATGATAGCGTGATAACTATTGTAAGAAAAGTGTTTTTGTTGTCTTTTACTGAACTTGGATATAAAAAAAATGGGCATGTCGGAGTTGAAGGGGTGCCATTGTTGTATTTTAAAGATAATAAGAATCGTTTTGCTACTACGAATAATGGAAAGTTTACTGTAAGTTGGTGGTTAAGAAGTGCGGATTCTACATATGATTCTTGTGTATATGCAGTAGGACCGGAAGGTGAAATTGGAAGCACGAATGCATACGATATGAATGGTATCAGACCAGCATTTTGTGTTGACGGTAAGCAAGAAATATATAAAGAAGAAGGCAGATATATTTTAAAATAACATAACTTATTTATATTAAAGTGATTATGTTATTTTGAAAGAATTATTGAAATTCATTTGCCTGTGCTTATCTAAACGTTAATTGGCTACATTTTGGCTACAAGATTTTTATAAAGCACTAATTCCTCAGCAAAAATAAGCTACTTTAGACAACAGAACCGCACAAATTAGTTTCAAATAATCGAATATCACGAAACCAAAGTCCGTGATGGTGGACGTACAGTAGAATCTGGACGTGTTGCTACAGTTATCGAGTAATCATTGAACACTTAATGAGTGCGTAAGCGCGAAGTTAGTGAGAAAGTTGTTCTGTGAGCGTTGCGAGCAGAACAAGGTAGACTTGTATATTCCGCCAAAGAGAGGTGATATGCAGTGAAGATAAAGAGAAATATGATTGTGTGGGCTGAATTGAAAAATGGACTCAAGCACATACAAGCTGGAAGGAGACCATGTATTGTAATAAGCTGCGACAAAGCAAACGGAAAATCACCTGTATATACAGTTATACCGGGGACAACTAAGATGAGAAAGGATTATATTCCAGTACATTTTAATATTGAGCCTTCAGAAATTAAAGGATTTTTAAGACATACAACAATGTTTTTACCAGAGCAGCTGGTCACAATAAATGAGGAACAGATAATACAGACCGCTGGGATGATTGTCAGCACAGATGCAATAAAAAAGGTTGATGCGATGTTAGTCAGACAGCTGCAGATTGGAGAATATGATGGATGACGAAAATGAATTAGAGAATCAGAGTATAGATATTCCTATATGGAAGCGATATTTGCTTTCTGTAACTGAAGCGGCACAGTTTTATCACATTGGTGAAAAGCGGCTTAGACAAATTGTAGATATCCATCCAAATGGGGAGTTTTATCTGTTAGTAGGAAACAAAGTTTTATTTAAGAAAGAGCAATTTGAACAATTTCTGGCAGAGTCAACTGCAATTTAATATGTAAAGTAGTAGAAAAGGGGGCACAAATGTGGTACAATAATCACGCTAGGGCTCTCTTTTTTGAAAGGAGACAAAGCTATGAGTGAGAAAAGACGAGATAATCGCAATAGAATTCTTCACGAAGGAGAGTACCAGAGAGCAGATGGACGTTATCGTTTTAGATATGTGGATATTCATGGAAATGAAGGAAATTTATATAGTTGGCGTTTGGACCATAATGATCCTATACCTAAAGGAAAGAAAATGGAGCTTTCTTTAAGAGAAAAGGAAAAACAGCTGGAACAGGATATGTTTAATGGACTTGTTCCAAGAGGTGGAGGGCTTACAGTTCTTGAATTAGTGGAGAAATATGTGAGCCTTAAAATAGGGGTCAGACAGAGTACTTATGCTGGTTATAAGACGGTAATTAATCTGCTGAAAAAAGATGATTTTGGCAAAAAAAGAATCGACAAAGTGAAATTATCGGATGCGAAAGCATGGTTGATCAAGCTTCAGAGGGTAGATGGAAAAGGTTATAGTTCAATTCATACTATCCGGGGAGTATTAAGACCGGCATTTCAGATGGCAGAAGAAGATGACTTGATTCGCAAAAATCCATTTGGCTTTGAACTAGTCAATGTGATTGTGAATGATAGTGTGAGAAGAGAGGCTGTCACAAGAAAGCAGGAGCGGGAATTTCTAAGATTCATAAAAGAAGATGCGCATTTCTGCAAGTACTATGATGCAATATTTGTCCTCTTTAACACAGGACTTCGTATATCAGAGTTCTGTGGGCTTACAAAATCAGATTTGGATTTTAAAAACAAAAGAATACGGGTAAATCATCAATTACAGAGAACAAGTCAGATGCAGTATATCATTGAAAAGCCTAAGACAGAAAGCGGCGAGAGATATGTTCCAATGTCTGATGAGGTGGTGGCTTGTTTTAAGAGAATACTTAAGGACAGGGTCAATCCCAAAGTTGAACCGATGGTTGATGGAATGACAGGATTTTTATTCCTTGATAAAAATGATATGCCTATGGTGGCATTACATTGGGAAAAGTATTTCCAGCATATTCGGGAAAAGTACAATAGCATATATAAGGTTCAGATGCCGCCAATCACACCGCATGTGTGTCGTCATACGTTTTGTTCTAATATGGCTAAGTCGGGAATGAATCCGAAGATGCTTCAGTATATTATGGGACACTCGGATATCAGTGTTACGATGAATACCTATACTCATGTTAAATTTCAGGATGCACAGGAAGATTTTCAAAAAGCAATCAATTCATAATGACCTGATGAAAATGAGAGAAAAATGGCTGAATGCCAGTATTTATCTTAATCCCCAATTTCTTACCTGTCGATTCCCAATGGCAGATTTGCCTTTGGTACAGACTTGAAATTTACCAAAGTTTTTACCAAAATTGATGACAAAAATATGCAAAGATATGCCAAAATATGCCAGAATAAGTGAAAAATGAAGAAAGGTAAAAAGGCTTGAAAAGCCCGAAAATACAGGAAATATGGGAAAAATCAAGATTTTATTTGTTTGCCACGGCAACATCTGCCGCAGCACCATGGCCCAAAGCATCTTCACCCATCTGGTCCACAGACAGCACCTCGATGCTGTTTTCGAGATAGATTCAGCTGCGACCAGCCGTGAGGAAATAGGCAATCCGCCGCACTACGGCACCAAAAACAAACTATACGAGGAGCATATTCCTCTTATTCCACACCGCGCGAGACAGATGACACGCGATGATTATTTGTACTATGACCTTCTGATTGGAATGGACACTGCAAATATCAGGAATATGACAAGGATTGCAGGTGGCAGTGACAGTCAGCAGAAGATATTTAAGATGCTGTCATTTGCTGATTACGGGACAAATCATAAGCTTACAGCAGCGCGCGATGTTGCAGATCCATGGTATACAGGTGATTTTGATGCGACCTTTGATGATGTAATCAGTGGATGCCGGGGCTTGTTAGAATACATAAAAGAGGTGTATAATCTATAGCTATAGCAATTAAAAGGCAATAATAGCAGCGGTTACGGTGCTGAACACAGCTGCGATAATTAATTTCAGGAGGCACAAATGCAATTACAGAATGGAAGACCGACAGATACCACAGGCAGACCGGATAAAGAAATTCGTACATACGATTTTTTGGACAAACTGGGAATCGAATATCAGAGAATAGACCACGAAGCGGCATTTACGATGGAGGTTTGTGAGGAGATTGACAAGACACTCGGCGCGACAATCTGTAAGACCGGGCTCAGTCAGTGTGATGGGACTGATGAATGACCATGACAATGCGGTCAGACTTCTGGTGGATGAGGATGTGCTAAAAGGTGAGTGGGTTGGATGTCATCCATGCATAAATACCTCCAGCCTCAGGATAAAGACAAAGGACATGTTTGGCCCGGTGATAAAGGCCATGCATCATGATATGACAGTGGTAAAATTAACAGGTGAAGCATAGTAAAGCCTGACAGAACGTAAGGAGAACCAATGATAAAAGCAGTAATATTTGACATGGACGGAACACTCATAGATACGGAGAAATATTATCGTATTTTCTGGCCGATGGCACTTAAGCAATTCGGCTACGAGATGACGGATGAGCAGGCACTTTCAATGCGAAGCCTCGGGCAGCCGTATGCACCGCAGCATCTTAAGGATATGTTTCATGATCCGGATATGGATTATAATAAAATCAGGGCATATCGGAGAAAAATCATGGAGGAGCATCTGGAAAAGGTGGGTATTGAGCTTAAGCCCGGTGCAATCGAGATACTTACATATTTGAAGGAAAAGGGCATTCACAGAGCGATTTCTACAGCGAATGATATAGAAAGAGCTGAGAAATATCTTAAAAAGATAGGGCTCTACGGATATTTTGACAAGATCATCTGTGCGCCTATGGTGGAGCATGGAAAGCCGGCACCTGATGTGTATGAGTTTGCATGCAGCGAGCTTAAGCTGGCACCTGGGGAGTGCATGGCGGTAGAGGATTCGCCAAATGGTGTCAAAAGTGCATATTCTGCAGGCTGTAAGGTTGTCATGGTGCCGGATTTGACACAGCCTGATGAGGAGCTGAAAAAGATGCTTTTTGCCTGTGTTGACAGGATAGATGAGATTAAAAGTATAGTATAATCACAGCATATATAAGTCGTGGAGGCATGATGGGCACAGAAAATGATTTACCGGGAATTTCATTAAAAGACGAGCAGAGACAGCTTCAAAATATCATAGGGATTGCACAGGATAATCTGGACCGTGCAAAGGAATCGGTAAAAAAGCTGACAGCTGATTTAGAGGATTTAAGAGATGTCTACGAGGCGCAGGACAAGGAGGGACTTGCCCTGTGGAACAATGCGACAGCGCAGCTTCATGAGAACGAGAGAAATATCGTAAGATGTGAAAAGGCGCGGAAAAAGCCGTATTTTGGTCCGTCGCGCATTGCATTAAAGCCTGAGCAGGTGACAAATAAGGCTGAAAATGAGAAGCTTGATTTATCTGCATTTGTAAAAAAAGACAGGGAAAATCAAACACAATGTACTGCTACAGATATGGCAAATAAAATTAAGATTAAGGAAGTAAGTAAGGCTGCAAAAAAGAGCAGCCTCCCTCTCAATCCCTCCCCATACGCATACGGCTCAATCCCGGACAACGATATACTTCATGTAAAGGGACATTCAAAGGGCAAGTTTGCGGTAAAATGGCTCAAAAAAGGTAAATCACATGTTGAAATCGCCACAGCGGACGGCACACTTTATGTGATACCAATAACGCCGGAGATAGTACGCGTAATATTTGTAAAAGGAATTGGAGTGAAGCCGCACAAAACCTATTGGAAGCAAAAGGCCGATACAGCCTTCAAATGGGTGGCAAAGGAATCCAAATCGCTTATTGAAATTCAAACGGAGAAGCTGATACTAAGGATAGAAAAGAAAAACGGAGCCATACAGTATTTTGATGCCGACAGAAATCTCCTTGTAAGTGAAAATGCCACAGAGCCAAGGCTTTTAAATAATGGCGAGTGCTACACATTTTTTGACTGGGATAAATCGGAAAAACTCAAATCCAAGGGAATACTTGCGACAGACCTTACTGATTTGACAAACAAAGCCAGATATATTTCGTTCGGAGGCAGACAGCAGAGGCTGCCGCTTGTCGTGTCAAACAAGGGCTATGGAATCGCTACTGCATCAAGCCGCACAGCACTCTTTTGCAATATAAAGATGTACGGACAGTATATCTTTGCAGACGGTGACACTCAAAGCGACTATTATTTTATAGGTGCAGGCAGTGTAGGCCATACACTTGAGCTGTACGGCACATTATAAAATGCAAGTTGCCCAAAGCAAAATTATCTGATAAAATATCGGCATGAGTATATACGGAGGATAACAGATGAAATTCAGGACAGAAAACGAGTTTACACATTTCAAATTTTCGGATGTGCATGTGAGCGATATCATGATGAGCTTTGGCACCTTCAAAATATGCCTTGACAACGTAATCATAAAGGCAGATAATTCTAAAAACAGAGATATCCGTGATATGAGGACAAACGGCCTTATATTAAAGCTTTCAGATGCAAATATTATTTCATTCATACGCGAGGGCTTTAAGACATATGATGCCGATGGCAATCTAAAGAGCACCACGGCTGACGAGGAGATAGAGGAGGCAGATTATATCGACACCTTCAACAATTTCCTTGACGGATACGCATATTTAATCGAGAAGGAGAATGAAAATTATACCTTCGTATTCGATGGGACAGATGAGCGCTCGTACACCTTGATTGTATCGGCATCAAAAGACGAGTGCGAGTGGGACAGATTTATGAATATTGAGGCATAGAGTATGCCATGGTGCATTTTTAGACAAGTCCAAGATGCACCATGGCATTTTTAAGCCCATCCTCTTTGATATCGTCTGTTACTATATCGGCAACAGCCTTGACTTCATCGCTGGAATTGCCCATGGCAACACCGACATCACAGTAGCGCAGCATATCAAAATCATTCTGACCATCGCCAAAGCCTATTGTATCAGCCTGACTCATGTGAAGAAACTCTACCACATCACGTATGCCGGTTGCCTTGTTGACACCGCGCAATGTAATCTCACCGCTGTAAGGTTCAGGCTCTTTAAAGCTGCTCAGGGTTACTACAAATTCATCGCCGAGGAGCTTTCTTAAATCATCAATGTGGTAGTTGCAATTGCAGTAGATGGTGCTTTCAACATCAGCGTATCGATTAGAAAAGCTTGATAATTCATCATCAATCACGATATCCTTAAATGTCGGGTTGTCCTGTATCACATGCATGTCAAACTGCTTTGAGAATGCTGATATGAATTTGTCGGCCCACTTGTGGTTTGTGATGCTTTTATCCTTTGTCTGGAAGATAAGTCCTGTGTTGTTGTCACCAACAGTGTCAAGAACTTTCTGTAACAGATTCTGCCCATAGACATGATGTGCAATTACCTTATCACCCACAGTGACATAGCCGCCGGCAGCAGCCACCACGCCGTCAAAATCAAAGGCTTTTAATGATGGATAAATCCTAAATTTATTTAATAATTGTTGCAAAAGAAGGCTCTGTTATAACCATAATTAAGAAAAACTATAATATATTCCTATACTTTATTTTCTTAAGTTTTGGCTATGATGGGTTGAAATAATAAGTTTATTGTGTTATAACGTTAAACAACAAAAAAACAATAAATGCGTTGAAGGAGACTTGGATCACCAGACACCGACAGGAATACAGCGTCACCGACTGAGAGCGCTGTTTGGAAGAGCTGATTGCAGGAACACTACCGGAGCAGATCTGTTGAACGATTGATATGGTTTATTGCATAGATAGGTTTATCGTATGTGAATTAAGCTTTTTATATATCAAAAGTAGGCAGATACGATTCATCCACGTTACGGATAAGAGTGGAGAAACAGGAACAGTCCTTTTTCTCAAAGCGGGTGGTACCGCGGAATATTTTTAGAATTTTCGCCCCGGAGCATTTCATTAATTTGATATGCTCCGGGGCTTTTTTCCGTCCCGCTTAAAAAATCAAAGGAGCACAAAAATATGGAATTCTTAACAGGAGCAGTTCAAAAGGAAGACCTCGGTATCGCAGAAATTCTTGCAGGCGACTACGAGGGCAAAAACATCAAAGTAAAGGGTGCAATCCACACCATAAGAGATATGGGTGAGGTTGCATTCATCGTCTTAAGACGCAGGGACGGACTCGTACAGTGTGTATACGAGCCGGGCAAATCCCAGTTTAGCGTCGATGATCTAAAGGAAGCAGATACCGTGGAGGTATGCGGCACATACAAGAGTGATGACCGTTCCCCAAACGGCTTCGAGCTTCGTCTTGACACTATCACAATTTTATCTGAGCCGGCGGAGCCTATGCCGCTTCAGATCAACAAATGGAAACTGAATACTTCGCTTGAGGCAAAGCTCAATAACAGGGCAGTGGCACTCAGAAATCCAAGAGAGCGTGCTACGTTCCGTATACAGGAGGGCATCACAAGGGGCTTTAGGGATTTCCTTTATAATAATGGATTTACAGAAATTCATACGCCAAAGCTTGGTGCAAAGTCAGCCGAGGGAGGAGCCAACCTCTTCAAGCTTGAATATTTCCACAGACCGGCTATATTACAGCAGAGCCCGCAGTTTTACAAGCAGATGATGGTAGGTGTCTTTGACAGGGTCTTTGAGACTGCACCTGTTTTCAGAGCAGAAAAGCACAATACAAAGAGACATCTGAATGAGTATACATCACTCGATTTTGAGATGGGCTACATTGACGGATTCGAGGATATCATGGAGATGGAGACCGGCTTTTTGCAGTACACCATGGAGCTTTTAAAGACCTCATACGCCAAGGAGCTTGAGCTTTTAAAGATTAAGCTGCCTGACGTGACAAGCATACCAAGAGTCAGATTTGACGAGGCAAAGCAGCGTGTCGCAGAAAAATATAACAGACAGTTCAGAAACCCATTCGACTTAGAGCCGGAGGAGGAGGTACTTATCGGACAGTACTTCAAGGAAGAGTATGGCAGTGATTTTGTATTTGTCACACATTATCCTTCAAAGAAGAGACCGTTCTATGCCATGGATGATCCGGCAGACGAGACATACACCTTAAGCTTTGACCTGCTTTTCAGAGGTCTTGAAATCACAACAGGCGGCCAGCGAATCCACGACTACAACAAGCTTATGGAAAAAATCGCAAAGCGTGGCATGGAGACAGAGGGCATGGAGAGCTATCTTTCAGCCTTTAAGTACGGCATGCCGCCACATGGAGGTCTTGGAATAGGACTTGAGAGACTTACAATGCAGCTTATCGGAGAGGATAATGTGCGTGAGGCTACACTGTTTCCTCGTGATCTCAGCAGATTGGAGCCATAGGTCACAGCTTCTGGAGTTGTGGCGGGTGCGCATGCAGGCTGTGTGGTAGCATGTGTGTATATATTTTGCTCAGAAAATTTTTAAGTTTGTTCCGACATTTCCTGCGGATAGGTTATTGGCAGGATGTATGATGAGCGGTATTACAGGCTGTGAGCGTCGGAACTGTTAAAAATTTGTCTTCGCAATATATATACACCCATGCTTTGCAGGGTGTTTAGCGCACCCGGCTGCAGGCTTTGGCAGTCCCCGATATGCAGAATTTAATTGTGGCGGGTGCGCATGCAGGCTGTGTGGTGGCATGTGTGTATATATTTTGCTCAGAAAATTTTTAAGCTTGTTCCGACATTTCCTGCGGATAGGTTATTGGCAGGATGTATGCTGTGAGGTATTACAGGCTGTGAGAGTCGGAACTGTTAAAAATTTGTCTTCGCAATATATATACACCCATGCTTTACAGGGTGTTGATGCGCACCCGGCTGCAGGCTTTGGCAGTCCCCGATATGCAGAATTTAATTGTGGCGGGTGCGCTTTAAGGCTGAGAAGTGGCATGTGTGTATAATCCCAAGTAGAAATTAAAATATCAGGAAAGAGAGAAAGGATATCGTATGAATCATATAGGAACAAGAGAAATCGCCACAGAGCGGCTTACTCTTCGCAGATTTGAAATAGAAGATGCCGAGAACATGTTTTACAACTGGGCGAATGACCCGGAAGTGACAAAATATCTTACATGGCCGGCGCATGAAAGTGTTGATACTACAGAGACTATTTTAAAAGAATGGATATCTAAGTATGACGAAAAAGATTTTTATCAGTGGGCTATTGAGCTTAATGATCTCGAGCAGCCTATCGGAACTATAAGTGCAATTAAAACTGATGAGAGAGTTGAGTCGGTTGAAATCGGTTATTGTATCGGAAAGCGTTTCTGGAATAACGGTTATATGACAGAGGCACTCACAGCTATCATCAGATTTTTTATCAATGAGGTCGGTGCAGGACGCATATGGGCCAGACATGATACTGAAAATCCAAATTCCGGCAAGGTGATGGTTGCGGCAGGCATGGATTATGAGGGTACTTTACGCCATGCAGGCTTCAACAATCAGGGTATATGCGATGAAGCGGTATATGCAAAGGTCAGAAGTGCTGCGCTTGACGAGGAGCCTGATGAGGAGACTCCTGAGCAGCAGGCTGTTACCACAAAGGTGATGGGCGAGGACGGAGTCATGAGAAATGTAATCTCAGATGAGACTATGGAGTATGTCGGAATCCTTGCAAAGCTTGAGCTTTCACCGGAGGAGGCAGAGGCTGCAAAGAAGGATATGGCAGATATGCTTGATTATATCGATAAGCTCGAGGAGCTTGATACTTCGGGAATTGAGCCTATGAGCCACGTATTCCCTGTAAACAATGTATTCAGAGATGATGTTGTCACAAACGGTGACGGAAGTGAAGCTACACTTGCCAATGCACCGGTCAAGAAGGACGGCGGATTCAAGGTACCAAAGACAATCGGCGAATAACGGCAAGGAGGAGAAAAATGGATTTAATGTCTTTAACTGCCGTGGAACTCGGCAAGAAAATACAGGCAAAGGAAGTTACAGTGGAAGAGGCTGTAAAGGCTGCCATTGCTTCTATAAAAGCAAAAGAAGAAAAGATAAACAGCTTTGTCACAATAGACGAAGAGGGTGCACTTAAAAAAGCAGCAGAAGTTCAGGCAAAAATTGATGCGGGAGAGCTAAAAGGAGCGCTTGCGGGTGTGCCTGTAGCCATAAAGGATAACATGTGTACAGAAGGGCTTCTCACCACATGTTCATCAAAGATACTCTACAATTTCATCCCGACCTACACAGCGGAGACTGTTAAGCGTCTTGAGGATGCAGGCTGTGTCATCGTTGGAAAAACCAACATGGATGAGTTTGCCATGGGAAGCACCACAGAGACATCTGCATTTGGAGCAACCAAAAACCCATGGAATACAGAGCACGTACCGGGCGGTTCATCAGGCGGAAGCTGTGCAGCAGTTGCAGCAGAGGAGGTACCGTTTGCACTCGGTTCAGATACAGGCGGATCAATCAGACAGCCAAGCTCCTTCTGTGGTGTGACAGGAATCAAGCCAACCTACGGCACAGTTTCACGATATGGACTCATTGCCTATGGCTCATCGCTTGACCAGATTGGACCTATCGCAAAGGATGTCACAGACTGTGCTGCTATACTTGAGGCAATCGCTTCATATGATACGAAGGATTCGACATCAGTAAACAGAGACGATTTGAAGTTTACAGAGGCGCTTGTCGATGACGTAAAGGGTATGAAGATTGGTATTCCAAAGGATTATCTCGGAGATGGACTTGACCCGGAGGTAAAATCGGCAATCCTTGCAGCGGCAGATGAATTAAAGAAAAAAGGTGCTGTTGTGGAAGAATTTGACCTCGGACTTGTAGAGTATGCCATCCCGGCTTACTACGTAATCGCCTGTGCTGAGGCAAGCTCAAACCTTGCCAGATTCGACGGTGTCAAATACGGATACCGTACAAAGGAGTACACAGACCTTCACAATATGTACAAGAAATCGCGTTCTGAGGGCTTTGGACCTGAGGTGAAGAGAAGAATCATGCTCGGCTCCTTCGTGCTTTCATCAGGATATTATGATGCATATTACTTAAAGGCCTTAAGAGTAAAAGCACTTATCAAAAAAGCCTTTGATGATGCCTTTGCCAAATATGATGTGATACTCGGACCGGCAGCACCAACCACAGCTCCAAAGCTTGGAGAGAGCTTAAGTGATCCAATCCAGATGTACCTCGGTGATATCTACACCATATCTGTAAACCTTGTAGGACTTCCGGGAATATCGCTTCCGTGCGGCATGGACAAAAACGGACTTCCAATCGGATTACAGCTCATCGGAGACTGCTTTAAGGAGAAGAATATCATCCGTGCAGCCTACAGCTTTGAAAAAACAAGAGAGCTTAAGCGCAGTGCTATTGCGGAGGAATACAGTAACAAAAATGCAGCAGACACCAATAAATCTGCCGGTGCACAGTAGGAAGGAGGCAAAAAGGATATGAAAAACTATGAGACAGTCATCGGACTTGAGGTCCATGTAGAGTTAGCTACAAAAACAAAGATCTTTTGCGCCTGCTCCACAGCTTTCGGAGGCGCACCAAATACACATACATGTCCTGTCTGCACAGGACAGCCGGGCTCACTTCCTGTTTTAAACAAGCAGGTTGTAGAGTACGCAGTGGCAGTAGGACTTGCCACTAACTGTACCATCACACAGTACAGCAAATTTGACAGAAAGAACTATTTTTATCCTGATAACCCACAGAACTATCAGATATCACAGCTTTATCTGCCAATCTGCCGCAACGGTTCAGTGGAGATTGAGACAGCAAACGGAAAGAAAAACGTCAGAATCCATGAAATCCACATGGAGGAGGATGCCGGAAAGCTCGTACATGACGAGTGGGAGGACGTATCTATCGTAGATTACAACCGTTCCGGAGTACCTCTTATAGAGATAGTGTCAGAGCCTGATATGCGCTCCGCTGAGGAGGTTATCGCATACCTTGAGACTCTGCGTCAGACCATCCAGTATCTCGGAGCATCTGACTGTAAATTGAATGAGGGCTCAATGCGTGCCGATGTCAACATCTCAGTAAGAGAGGTGGGCGCAAAGAAGTTTGGTACACGTACTGAGATGAAAAATCTTAACTCCTTCAAGGCTATCGCACATGCCATCGAGGGCGAGCGTGAGCGTCAGATAGAGCTTCTTGAGATGGGCAGAAAGGTAGTACAGGAGACACGTAGATGGGATGACAATAAGGAATCATCACATGCCATGCGTTCAAAAGAGGATGCACAGGACTACAGATATTTCCCTGAGCCTGACCTCGTGCCAATCGTAGTATCCGATGAATGGATTGCACAGATAAAGGCAAAGCAGCCTGAGCTTCGTCCACAGAAGCTTGCACGCTACAAGAAGGAATACGACATCCCTGAGTATGATGCAAAGATTCTCACAGAGTCAAAGCATATGGCAGACATATTTGAGGCTGCCACAAAGCTCTGCGGCAAGCCGAAGAAGGTTTCAAACTGGCTGATGGTTGAGACAATGCGACTGTTAAAGGATAACGATATGGATGCAGATGAGATAAACTTCTCACCTGTAAACCTTGCAAAGCTTGTAGATCTGGTAGATGCAGGCACAATCAACTCATCTGTTGCAAAGGAAGTATTTGAGAAAATATTCTCGGATGATATCGATCCTGAGCAGTATGTCGAGGAGAACGGGCTTAAGAACATGAATGATGAGGGTGAGCTTAAAGCCACAATCCAGGCTGTCATCGATGCAAATCCACAGGCAGTGGAGGATTATCACAATGGCAAGAAGAAAGCCATCGGAGCACTCGTAGGTCAGACCATGAAGGCCACAAATGGCAAGGCAAATCCTGCTGTTGTCAATAAGCTTCTTATGGAGCTGTTATAATAGATATTAAGAAAATGGATCCGGCAGGTCTTTTGATCTGTCGGTTCTTTTTTTTCAAAAGCGCCTCAGCTTGCTTGCACGCATTTATTCAGTAGTGTATAATAGTTAAATGGCTGATAAAGCAGCTAAATGATACAAAGGCGGTAATTCACCTATGAATAATGATGATTTCAAGGAAGTACCTGACAATATTCAGGATAATAAGGAAGATACAACAAATAACATAGATAATACAAATGATAACAAGTCAAACGACTACGAGGATGTCTGCTACATCTGCCGCAGACCGGAGAGCGTGGCAGGCAAGATGATACATATCCAGCCGAACCTGTGCATCTGCAACGATTGTATGCAAAAGACCTTTGACTCCATGAGCAACGGTAATTTTGGCAATTTCGGAAATCTGGGTAATATAAGCAATATGGATTTTGGCAATATGCCCAATATCAGCATGATAAATTTGTCAGACCTGACAGGAGGCATACCAAACAGCCAGAAGCTTAAGAAGAAAAAGCCAAAGGAAGAGAAAAAGGTCGAGCCGATTCTTGACATTCACTCAATTCCTGCACCGCATAGGATTAAGGCGAGTCTTGATGATTATGTGGTAGGTCAGGAGCATGCAAAGAAGGTCATGTCGGTTGCAGTATATAACCACTACAAGCGTGTCATGGCTGACAATAAGCATAAGGCGCAGGAAGAGAATACAACTGCAAAGCAGGCTTCAAATAAATATGATGGTGTGGAGATTGAGAAATCAAATATGCTCATGATCGGACCTACAGGTTCAGGAAAGACATATCTCGTAAAGACTCTTGCAAAGCTTTTAGATGTGCCACTTGCCATAACAGATGCCACATCACTTACTGAGGCTGGATATATCGGTGACGATATCGAAAGTGTGGTAAGTAAGCTTCTTGCGGCTGCAGATAATGACGTGGAGAGAGCTGAGCACGGTATCATTTTTATAGATGAGATAGACAAGCTTGCAAAGAAGAGAAATGCCAACCAGCGTGATGTGAGCGGAGAGTCAGTGCAGCAGGGTATGCTTAAGCTTTTAGAGGGCTCAGAGGTTGAGGTGCCGGTTGGTGCCAGCAGCAAGAATGCCATGGTTCCGATGACCACAGTTGACACGAGAAATATTCTCTTTATCTGCGGAGGTGCTTTCCCGGGACTTGAGGATATCATAAAGGAGCGCCTGAACAAGGAGGCTTCTATAGGCTTCAAGGCTGATTTAAAGGACAAGTATGATGGGGATGAGAACCTGCTCATGCAGGCAACTGTTGATGATATCCGCAAATTCGGAATGATTCCTGAGTTTATCGGACGACTTCCAATCATGTTCTCACTTGAGGCTCTCACCGAGGATATGCTTGTAAAGATATTGAAGGAGCCAAAGAATGCCATTATCAAGCAGTATCAGAAGCTTCTTGAGATGGATGAGGTAAGGCTTGAGTTCGATGACGATGCACTCTATGCCATCGCCAAGATGGCAAAGGAGAAGAAGGTCGGAGCCAGAGCACTTCGTGCGATTATAGAGGATTTCATGCTCGATATCATGTATGAGATACCAAAGGATGACAATATCGGCACGGTTACAATCACTAAAGATTACGTTGAGAAGAAGGGCGGCCCGCTCATTCAGATGAGAGGTACACCTGAGCTTGCAGACAGTCAGCACGTTTAATTGTTAAATGATTATGAAATTGTGAATTGGCTGTAAATGATGCAACCAGGCTATGCGTAATGAATCTATGTGTAGTCTGTAATGATTTATAAACGTTCATATATCAAGAGGAATTGGAAAAATGAAAATTATCCACTGTGCAGACCTGCATCTGGATTCGAAGATGACCTCGAATCTGTCAAAGGAGCAGGCAAAAGAGAGAAAAATGGAAATACTGCGTACATATTCAAGGATGATAGAGTACGCCAAAAATAATGATGTAAAGGCGATTATCATAGCAGGCGATTTATTTGACACGAGAAATGTGTCAGCGACTGCCAGAAATCTGGTAAAGGATTCGATTACGTCAAATCCGGATATTGATTTCTATTATCTTAAGGGTAATCACGACTCGGACAATTTCATATCGAAGCTCGATGAAATCCCTGAAAACCTTAAGCTTTTTTCTAATCAGTGGACCTCATACAGCTATGGAAATATCACAATAACAGGTCTTGAGATAGACAAGTCTAACCAGGCTTCCATGTACAATTCTCTTGTGCTCGACAATGACAATTACAACGTTGTCACTCTCCACGGACAGCTCGGTGATGAGATTTCCACAGGCGACCTTAAGAATAAGGGCATTGATTATCTCGCACTCGGTCATGTGCATGAGTATCAGAGCGGACAGCTTGACAACCGTGGCATGTACTGCTATAGCGGCTGCTTAGAGGGAAGAGGCTTTGATGAGTGCGGACAAAAAGGCTTTGTGGTGCTTGATATAGATGATGAGAAGCTCACGGCAGGCTTTAGCTTTGTACCGTTTGCGTACAGGAGCCTCTACACGCTGTATGTGGATGTGACAGGAGCTATGACCACACAGGATGTGGCTGTGAAGATGGAAAAGGCCATTTCGGACAGTGAATATTCATCGAGAAGCATGGTAAAGTTCGTGCTTGTAGGTGAGGTGGACGTGGATTGTGAGATAAACACAGATTTCCTCAAGGATATGTTCGAGGAATATTTCTACTATGAAAAGGTGTATGATGAGACAAGACTTCTCATCAATTACAGTGAATACGAAAAGGATGCATCACTTAAGGGTGAGTTCATACGGATGGTGCTTGGCTCAGATATGACCGAGGAGCAGAAGTCTGAGGTCATCAGGTGTGGTATATCGGCGCTTAGCGGGGAGGAGATTTAGAAATTGAAGTTAATAGCTTGTCACATAAACAACTTCGGAAAGCTGTCCGATCTTAATATCAATTTCAATGATGGAGTCAATGTCATAAACCAGCCAAACGGCTGGGGAAAGAGTACACTTGCGGCTTTTTTGAAGGCTATGCTGTACGGCTTTGATACGAAAAAGGAGCCGGGCGCCTTTGAGAGGGAAAGAAAGCTCTATAAGCCATGGCAGGGCGGCACTTATGGTGGAGAGCTTGATTTTGAGGCCGATGGAGTGGAGTACAGACTTGTAAGGACCTTTGGCCTCACAGAAAAGCAGGATGATTTTCACTTATACAGGCTTGCAACCATGGTTGAGTGTGATGATTTTTCACCACTGCTTGGAGAGGAGCTTTTTGACCTCGACCGCAGCTCGTTCAAGAGAACGATATACATAGCACAGGCAGACTGCATGTTTTCGTCATCAGACAGCATCAGCGCAAAGCTTGGCAATATGGCGGAAAATACAAATGACATCAACAACTTCGAGTCGGCGACAGCGGACATTAAGGATATGATGAACAAGATGTCCCCAAACCGTATCACAGGCTCTATCAAAAAGCGTGTAAATACACTCACAGCCTTGGAACAGGAGCTTAAGAAGTATCAGGCCGCGGATGAGGCGGCAGCACAGCTTTCACAGAAAATAGATGAGAAAACTGCCCAAAAGAAGGAACTTACCGGTATAAGAGCCGAGTACGGCAGGGCGCTTCAGGTGGCATCTGAGGACAGCAGAAAGCAGGCACTTCGTGAAAACTACGAGCAGCTTTGTGCCGTTGCAAAGGAGAAAGAGAGCATTTACAATGCTGCATCAGCAGTCTTTGGAGACAAAGCTCCGGATGAGGCAGAGCTTTTGGAAAAGACAAAGCAGGCCGGAGAGCTAGAAAGCTTAAAGGCTGTAGAAGATAATCTGAGCTTTACGCCTGAGGAGGAGCAGTATTTAGATACCCTTTCAGGTATGTTTAAGGATGGTGTGCCATCTGATGATGGTCTTGATGAGATGCAAAAGAAGATAGCAAACATCCAGAGCGTCAAGAATGAGTACAGCCATATGGAGCTCAAGCTCTCGCAGATGACCTCACTTGCAAAGATGGCAGATGATGAGGAGGAGCCGGAGACACCTGAGAAGACTAAGCTTGTACCTGCAGGTATTGTGCTTATGGTTATCGGTCTTTTGGCAGCGGCTGTTGCCACGGTATTCAGTCTGAATGAGAAGTACAATGTGAAGGAAATCATGTTTCTTGTGGTAGGCATAGCTGGAGTCGCTATGGCGCTTTGTGGTGTTGTCATGATGGCCTATGGAATCCGTCTGAACAACAAAAAGCAGAGAGCATACATCAGGCTTATGGCTGAGCGTGAGGAAAATATAAAGCAAAAGGAGATACCGATTCAGGAATTAAAGGAGCAGCTTGAGCAGATTCAAAGCGGCATTACATCAATGGAGCATGAGGTATCGCAGTTTTTTGACAGCTTTTCGATTGAAGCAGATGAATCGCAGTATCAGGAGAAGCTTTATGAGCTTCGAACAAAGGCTCATGACTACAGCCGTTTCAACGAGCAGATAGGAAAGCGCGCCAAGACAAAGGCTGACTATGAGAAGGCAAAGGCTTCGCTTGATGAGTATTTAAGTCTCTATGGATATGACAGTGCTGCAGAATATACACAGACACTTTCACAGATGAAAAAGCAGCTCGCAGAGGCCGGCTTTGCAAAGGAAAATATGGACAGTGCTCTTCAGAAGAAAACGCAGTTTGAGAATGACAACGATATGGACAAGCTTCTTGCACCAAATGAGTGTCCGTATACACTTGATGAGCTCAATGAGATGATTTCAAAGGTGGAAGGCAGCCTCGATGAAATCAGGGCATCCTTAGTGCAGTACGGCAGACAGATGGATGATCTGCAGGAGCAGCTTGATATGAGGGATGAAAAGGAGCAGGAGTATCGCAACTGCAAGCAGATACAGGCTGAGGAAAAGCATAAGTATGAGATACTTGGACTTACATCAGACTATCTGACCAGGGCAAGGGAGCAGTTTACTGCCAGATACATGGCACCTATTTCCAATGGATTCCAGAAGTACTTCGGTATCCTGACAGAAAATACAGACAGAGACTGGCAGGTGGATGCCAATATTTCAATAAGGATGAAGGAGCAGGGGCAGCTTCGCGATGTGAGAACCATGTCGGCAGGTTACAAGGACCTGATAGGCATATGTATGCGTTTTGCGCTTGTGGATGCGATGTATCCGGGCGAGAAGCCGTTCCTCATACTTGACGATCCGTTTGTGAATCTGGATGATGAGAAGCTTGCTCGAGGCAGAAGGCTGCTTGCGGTGCTTTCGCAGGATTACCAGGTGATTTATTTTACATGTCATGGAAGCCGCGAGTAAATTTTGGTCGAAGCTTTGTTTTATATTATGGTAGCATATTTTTATTTATAGAATATAATTATATGAGGGTCAAAATATCTTTTGACCCTCATATCTAAATATTATATCATATGAGGTAAAATATGCAGTTCATAGTATCAAAAAAGGAGTTCATTCCACCGGTAATAGCTCCTGATATCATAGAGACATTGGGCGATGATTACGAGATATGGACATATGAGGATTACGAAAGACTCCCACCACTTCTGGTGGGAGTTTATTCGTATTCGGCTATTCCAAAGTGTCTGGCTCCTTTGTCCACGCAGGGACTTGTAAAGAGCGGTGTGTTCAGGCTTCAAAGGGAGTTTGTTCCGGGACTATACGGAAATGGTGTGTATGTGGTGGTTATTGACACAGGTGTGAATTATGCGCAGGAGGCTTTTATGACACCTGAGGGTAAGACGAAGATTGCAGTGCTCTGGGATCAGAATACGGATACGGTTTATTCTGAGGATGAGATAAATGCTGCTATTTTATCGGAAAATCCATATGAGAGCATACCGGGTGATGAGGATGGGCATGGTACGTTTGTGGCGAGCGTGATATGTGGCAATGACAGACCGCAGGATGATTTTGCAGGGGTGGCACCACAGGCTAAGCTTATTGTCGTGAAGCTGAAAAGGGCACCTCAAAAGCTGTATGATTTCTACTTTATTCCGGATCGTAAAATAGTGTACTCGGAGGTTGATGTGATGAGAGCAGTGCATTTTGCAGATGAGTTTGCAGGTCAAAAGGGAGCACCGGCTGTCTTTTGCATGGCGCTTGGCTGCAATAACGGAAGCCACACGGGAGCTGAGGATCTTTCAGAGTATCTGGACTATATCACGGCAAAAAGAGGCAGGGCCGTGGTTGCGGCAGCGGGCAATGAGGCGAACAGCAGGCATCATTATAAAGGGCGCATAACAGATACAGTCGATGATAT
>PPYF01188201.1_pt1 | contig 31123 bp, 33 predicted proteins | sample 1559871 | NCBI WGS metagenome assembly PPYF01 (sample SAMN08240021, study PRJNA423297) | Human gut metagenome, whole genome shotgun sequencing project.
GATCTCGCGCATCCTGTATGATGCGCTCAGACTAACCTTATCAACGCTGGTACTACTCCCGCACAATGACCCTTTTAGCACTTGGCATTAACCACAAGACAGCCCCGGTAGCGCTGCGAGAACGCGTCACGTTTTCGCCAGATACGCTTGACCAGGCGCTGGAGAGCCTGCTGGCTCAGCCAATGGTGCAGGGGGGGGTAGTCCTGTCGACCTGTAACCGCACCGAACTTTATCTCAGCGTCGAAGAGCAGGATAACCTGCACGATGCCATCGTCCGCTGGTTGTGCGAATACCACGGGCTGAATGAAGAAGATCTGCGCCAGAGCCTCTACTGGCACCAGGATAACGACGCCGTCAGCCACCTGATGCGCGTTGCCAGCGGCCTTGATTCGCTGGTACTGGGTGAACCGCAGATTTTAGGGCAGGTCAAAAAAGCGTTTGCCGATTCCAGCCGCGGCCATTTGCACGCCAGCGAGCTGGAACGCATGTTCCAGAAATCATTTTCGGTCGCCAAGCGCGTGCGTACAGAAACGGATATCGGCGCCAGCGCGGTGTCGGTGGCGTTTGCCGCCTGTACCCTGGCGCGGCAGATTTTCGAATCCCTCTCTACGGTGACCGTGCTGCTGGTTGGCGCGGGAGAAACCATTGAACTGGTGGCGCGCCATCTGCGCGAGCATCACGTGCAAAAAATGCTGATTGCCAACCGTACCCGCGAACGTGCGCAGGTGCTGGCGGATGAAGTCGGCGCAGAAGTTATTGCCCTTAGCGACGTTGATGAACGCCTGAAAGAGGCCGATATCATTATCAGCTCAACCGCCAGCCCGCTGCCGATTATCGGTAAAGGTATGGTGGAGCGCGCGCTGAAGGCGCGTCGCAATCAGCCGATGTTGCTGGTGGATATTGCCGTACCGCGCGACGTCGAGCCGGAGGTGGGGAAACTCGCCAACGCCTATCTCTACAGCGTGGACGATCTGCAAAACATTATTCAGCATAACCTCGCGCAGCGTAAGGCCGCCGCGGTGCAGGCTGAAACCATCGTTGAGCAGGAAACCAGCGAGTTTATGGCCTGGCTGCGTGCGCAAAGCGCCAGCGAAATCATCCGTGATTATCGCTCCCAGGCGGAAACGGCGCGTGAAGAACTCACCGCTAAAGCGATGGCCGCGCTCGAACAGGGCGGCGATCCGCAGGTCATCATGCAGGATCTGGCGCGGAAATTAACCAACCGCCTGATCCACGCGCCAACCAAATCTCTTCAGCAGGCCGCCCGTGACGGGGATGACGAACGCCTGCATATTCTGCGCAACAGCCTCGGGCTGGAGTAGCACAACTCTATTTATAACAAGGTGCATTTACGCCAATGAAGCCTTCTATTGTTGCTAAACTGGAAGCTCTCTACGAGCGCCATGAGGAAGTTCAGGCGCTGCTCGGAGACGCAGCAACTATTGCCGATCAGGACCGTTTCCGCGCGTTGTCCCGCGAATACGCACAGCTGGGCGATGTGGCCCGCTGCTACACCGACTGGCGTCAGGTTCAGGAAGATATTGAAACCGCGCAGATGATGCTCGACGACCCGGAAATGCGCGAAATGGCGCAGGAAGAGCTGCAGGAAGCCAAAGCCAAAGAAGAACAGCTGGAACAACAGCTGCAGGTGCTGCTGCTGCCGCGTGACCCGGACGACGAACGTAATGCTTTCATCGAAGTGCGCGCCGGGACCGGCGGAGATGAAGCGGCGCTGTTTGCCGGCGACCTGTTCCGTATGTATTCCCGCTATGCTGAATCACGCCGCTGGCGCGTTGAGATCATGAGCGCCAGCGAAGGCGAGCACGGCGGCTTTAAAGAAGTGATCGCTAAAATCAGCGGTGAAGGTGTATATGGCCGTCTGAAGTTTGAATCCGGCGGTCACCGCGTGCAGCGCGTTCCGGCTACCGAATCTCAGGGGCGTATCCATACCTCCGCCTGTACGGTCGCGGTACTGCCCGAAGTGCCGGAGGCCGAGCTGCCGGATATCAACCCGGCGGATCTGCGCATTGATACCTTCCGCTCCTCCGGTGCGGGCGGCCAGCACGTTAACACCACCGATTCCGCTATCCGTATTACCCACTTGCCTACCGGTATTGTGGTGGAGTGTCAGGACGAACGTTCTCAGCATAAAAACAAAGCCAAAGCGATGTCGGTGCTGGGCTCGCGTATCCGTGCGGCGGAAATTGCCCGTCGCCAGCAGGCGGAAGCCTCCGAACGCCGTAACCTGCTGGGCAGCGGCGATCGCAGCGACCGTAATCGCACCTATAACTTCCCGCAGGGGCGCGTCACCGACCACCGCATCAACCTGACGCTCTATCGTCTGGACGAGGCGATGGAAGGTAAGCTCGATATGCTGATCGAGCCTATCGTGCAGGAATATCAGGCCGACCAGCTGGCCGCGCTGTCCGAGCAGGAATGATGACCTGGAGAGCGTGGCTGCAGCAGGCGATAGCGGCGCTTCAGGGGGGCGAGAGCCCTCGTCGCGACGCCGAGATCCTGCTGGGGCATGTCACCGGCAAATCGCGCACCCAGATTCTGGCCTTTGATGAGACCGAGCTGAGCGCCGCGCAGGTGGATACGCTGGCGGCGCTGCTGTCACGGCGTCAACGCGGCGAGCCGGTCGCACACCTGGTGGGCACGCGCGAGTTCTGGTCGCTGCCGCTGTTTGTCTCCCCGGCGACGCTGATTCCGCGCCCGGATACCGAGTGTCTGGTAGAGCAGGCGCTTGCGCGTCTGCCACCGACGCCGTGCCGTATTCTCGATTTGGGTACCGGCACCGGTGCGGTCGCGCTGGCGCTAGCCAGTGAGCGCCCGGACTGTCAGGTTACCGCCGTCGACTTTATTGCCGATGCCGTCGCCCTGGCGCAGCGCAATGCCGATCATCTGGCTATCAACAATATTACGATTGTCCAAAGCGACTGGTTCAGTGCGCTGGACGACCAACGTTTTGCAATGATCGTCAGCAACCCGCCGTATATCGACGAGCAGGACGAGCACCTGTCTCAGGGTGACGTGCGTTTTGAGCCCAAAACTGCGCTGGTGGCAGCCGATCAGGGGCTTGCCGACCTGGCACATATTATTTCGCAAGGCCGCGCCTGGCTTGAACCCGGTGGTTATATGCTGCTGGAGCATGGCTGGAAGCAGGGCGAAGCGGTGCGTGAATTGTTTAGTGCTGCGGGCTATCGGCAGGCACAAACCTGTCGCGACTACGGCGACAACGATCGCCTGACGCTTGCGCAGTGGCCAGAGCATGCGGAGGCGCAGGCGTGAATTTGTTCCAGTTTGTGCTCTATTTACATATTGCGTCGGCGATTTTCTCCGTCTCATTTTTTGCCCTCCGTTACTGGTGGATGCACCATCGTAGCGCTTTGTTTGACGCGCGTTGGGTGCGTGTGCTGCCGCATTGCGTTGACAGCACGCTGTTGCTCAGCGGCGTGGCGCTCATGGTGATGACGCGCTATTACCCCTTCACTGAAGAGGGGGGATGGCTGACGGAGAAACTGTTTGGCGTTATCATTTACATCTTTTTAGGGTTTGTCGCGCTTGGACGTCGTCGTCCGCGCAGCCAGCAGAGCGGGTTTGTTGCGTTTTTGCTGGCGCTGATGGTGTTGTGCATCATCGTTAAACTCGCCATCACTAAAGTTCCGCTGTTGGGGTAAGGTATGAAGTCACTGGCTGATTTTGAATTTAATAAAGCGCCGCTGTGCGATGGCATGATCCTTATTTCCGAATTGATTCGTGATGATTTCCCGTCGCAGAAGGTGCGCGAGCAGCTTGATTGCCTGTTGGCGCTGGCGCGTGAAGAGATTAGCCCCTCCTGGACGCTGACGCGTCAGATGGAGCGACTGATCGAACTGTTTTACCACGAATGGAATTTTGGTGACTCTTCCGGCGTGTATCGTCTGTCCGACGCGCTATGGCTCGATCAGGTCCTTAAGAATCGTCAGGGCAGCGCCGTGGCGCTGGGGGCTATTGTGCTGTGGATTGCGGCTCAGCTCGACATCCCGGTCGTGCCGGTGATTTTTCCGACTCAACTGCTGCTGCGTGCTGATGTCGACAGCGAGGAGCTATGGCTGATTAACCCGTTTAACGGCGATACTCTCGATGAGCATACGCTTGAGGTGTGGCTCAAGGGAAATATCAGCCCGATGGCGGAGCTGTTTAACGAAGACCTCGATGAAGCGGATAACGCAGAGGTGGTGCGTAAACTGCTTGATACCCTGAAATCGGCGCTGATGGAGGAGCGGCAGATGGAGCTGGCGCTGCGGACCAGCGAAGCGCTGCTGCAGTTTAACCCAGAAGACCCGTATGAAATTCGCGACCGCGGGCTGATTTATGCCCAGCTGGAGTGCGAGCATATTGCACTGAACGATTTGAACTATTTCGTTGAGCAATGCCCGGAAGACCCGATCAGCGAAATGATCCGTGCGCAGATTAATACCATCTCGCACAAACAAATTACTCTTCACTAAACGGTAATAACCTCGGTTATAATCGCGGAAATACCCTAACAAGGCGATCTTATGAAAGAAAAAGTGGTTAGCATTGGTGATATCAAGGTAGCAAACGATCTGCCGTTTGTTCTGTTCGGCGGCATGAACGTGCTGGAATCACGCGACCTGGCGATGCGTATTTGCGAACACTACGTGACCGTGACCCAGAAGCTGGGCATTCCTTACGTATTTAAAGCTTCATTTGATAAAGCCAACCGTTCTTCTATCCACTCCTACCGTGGCCCAGGCCTGGAAGAGGGGATGAAGATTTTCCAGGAGCTGAAGCAAACTTTCGGCGTTAAGATCATCACTGACGTTCACGAAGCCAGCCAGGCGCAGCCGGTTGCCGATGTGGTTGACGTGATCCAGCTGCCGGCGTTCCTCGCTCGTCAGACCGATCTGGTGGAAGCGATGGCGAAAACCGGCGCGGTTATCAACGTCAAGAAGCCGCAGTTCGTGAGCCCGGGTCAAATGGGCAACATCGTTGACAAATTCATCGAAGGGGGCAACGACAAAGTGATTCTGTGCGACCGTGGTTCCAACTTCGGTTACGACAACCTGGTTGTCGATATGCTGGGCTTTGGCGTGATGAAAAAAGCGTCCAACAACTCCCCGGTTATCTTCGATGTGACCCACTCTCTGCAGTGCCGTGACCCATTTGGCGCAGCAAGCGGCGGTCGTCGCGCGCAGGTTACCGAGCTGGCCCGTGCCGGTATGGCGGTGGGTATCGCCGGTCTGTTTATTGAAGCGCATCCGGATCCGGACAACGCACGCTGTGACGGCCCGTCCGCGCTGCCGCTGGACAAACTGGAGCCGTTCCTGAAGCAGATGAAAGCCATCGACGACCTGGTGAAAGGGTTCGACGAACTGGATACCAGCAAGTAAGTTCTGCTACTGCATTGAAAAGCCGGGCCCGTTTATCGCGGTCCGGCTTTTTTTATAGCCGCAAAAAAGGCCGCAGGCTGTTACCCCTGCGGCCCGTTTCGGGCGCACGTTGCCGTTACGGCAGCCTGACGCCCTCAGCGCGTTACTTCCTGTTACGCCATCCGCTCACAATCGCTGCGGTGATAATTCCCGCAACGACAGGAGCGGCAAGATCGTGCCAGAAAGCGACGCCAAACTGCGCGAGCGTCATATAGCCGCCTCTATTGTAATGACAACGGTTCGCGGCTATTCTTGAAGGGTCAGGTTTCAAGATAGCCCCCCGTTCTGTTGTCAGGTTTACGCCTCTCAACGTGCGGGGGTTTTTCTATCCAGCAACCTATGCCGCCAGGGATCAAGCCCCCGCAACATTGCGCCTCACCGGAGAAAATCCGGCTTAGCGCAGATTCTACGTGTACATCCTGAACCACTTCACTTAGCGAACGCGCGCAATGCGGGATGCCTGCCAGCTTTTCTGCGCGCGTTGCATGCCGTTAGCCGCTTTCTCGCGTCGGCTCGCAATATCAGGCAAATATCGTCATCAGATAGGCGGCGAACAGTGCCAGGTGTGCCGCGCCGTTCAGTACGTTAGTGCGTCCGGTGGAGAACGAGATGTGGCACAGAATTAACGACGCGACCATTACGATCATCTCCGGCATTCCCAGACCAAACATCAGGTCGTTGCCGGTCATAAAAGCGATCAGCGTGACGACCGGTACCGTCAGGGAGATAGTGGCCAATACCGAACCAAAGAAGAGATTCATTGCGCGCTGAACCTGATTGTTCAACACCGCCTTCAATGCCCCCAGCCCTTCCGGCGAGAGAATCAGCAGCGCCACCAGGAAACCAGTAAAGGCCACAGGCGCGTTCATGCTGGTCAGCAGCGTCTCCAGCGGGTTGGCGTTCATTTTGGTGACCGCAATCACCGCCACCAGATGGACAACCAGCCAGATCGCGTGCCACATGCTGCTGTGCGCCGAAGGCTTACCGTGGTGCGGGTCATCATCGTCGCTGTCATCTTCGTGCTCGTAGACAAACAGGCTCTGGTGAGTTTTGGTTTGAATTAATAAGAATACGCCGTACATCGCGGCGGAGATCAGCGCTACCAGCGGTGATTGGCCGATCGTGAAATTTGCGCCCGGCAACGAGGTCGGGAACACCAGCACGATAATGGCCAACGGAAACAGCGCAATCAAATACTGTTTAATACCGAAAAGATTCATATATTGCGTGGCAAATTTACGCCCGCCAAGCAATAACGAGAAACCGACTAAGCCGCCGGTGACAATCATGATGATGGAATAGAGCGTATCGCGCATGAGCGTTGGCGCGGCGTCGCCGGTCGCCATCAGTGCGGAGATCAGGCTGACTTCCAGAATAACAACGGAAAGGCTTAAAATCAGAGAGCCATAAGGCTCGCCGAGGCGGTGGGCTAATACGTCCGCGTGGCGGACTACGCTAAATGCGCTGCTAAGAATGCCGACCAGCGCTAAGGCATTGATGGCAATAACCACTGGCAATGACTGACTGCTTCCCCAGAAGAACAGGATTGCCAGCGCGACCACCGGGAAAATGAGCGACGTCTCCTTGTGGCGAGTTTTCACCGCCTCATGTGCGTGAGTCATGTGTTTCTCCATGTATGCAGGTATTTATAATTATAGAAAAAATCAGTGACGTAAATTAACAAATTTTTCGACCGGGAATGCGATCTTTTACTAAAGTTTACCTGTAAGGCCATTTTTCATTAAAGATGGCTATAATATAAATTATTGGTCAAATATTTATTAAATAACAGCATATTGATGTACGGATTTCCCTATTTTTACCATCGGCGAAATCCTCGAAATAGCCCGAATGCCCCGGGAGACAAATTGCATCCGGTGGCATAAAGCTGGATAATATTTCGTCAACGACAGCTCCGGAGGTCGCCATTCGTTCCCTTGAGGGCGCATGTGTTGCAGGGAAGAGAAGTGGTGGTGGAGGTTTAAAGTGTTAACGCGTGATTTCTTGATGAAAGCGGATTGTACAACGGCGTTTGGCGCAATAGAGGAATCGCTGCTCTGGTCCGCTGAACAGCGTGCGGCATCGCTGGCGGCGACGCTGGCCTGTCGTCCGGATAATGGTCCGGTGTGGATTTTTGGCTACGGTTCGCTGATGTGGAACCCGGCGCTCAACTACAGCGAGTCGGTCACCGGTACCCTCATCGGCTGGCATCGGGCGTTTTGTTTACGGCTGACGGCGGGTCGTGGTAGCGCCTGCCAGCCGGGGCGAATGCTGGCGTTGAAAGAGGGCGGACGCACCACCGGCGTGGCCTATCGTCTGCCCGACGATGAAATTGAAAACGAGCTGTCGCTGCTGTGGAAGCGTGAGATGATTACCGGCTGCTATTTGCCGACCTGGTGTAAGCTGACCCTCGACGATGGGCGTACGGTGAATGCGCTGGTATTTATTATGGATCCCCGCCATCCGCTGTATGAGTCCGACACCAGCGTACAGGTGATTGCGCCACTTATTGCCCGCGCCAGCGGTCCGCTGGGAACGAACGCGCAGTATCTGTTCTCACTGGAGCAGGAGCTGCAAAAGCTGGGCATGCCGGATGATGGTTTAGATGAGCTGATTAATAAAGTGCGTGTCCTGGTCAGTGGCGTGAACCCGCCGGGGCTGGCGTAAGTGCGATGAGCGAAACCCCGGAAGTGCGTGCTTCCGGGGGACGTTATCAGGCCGCGACGTAGCTGATGGAGTGCTCAAGCGACTGGCTGTGGCTGTCAATCAGTACGTTCCAGGTACCGCTGTAGGGCACGGTCAGATACGCTTTTTCTTCGTTTTGTACGCTCAGAATATCGGCGCCGTGATTGCTGGCGCTCTTTTGGGTGCTCATTAAATGAATGTGGCAACGCTCAGAGCAACGCACCACCACCGTATCCCCGCCAAATAATGTCAAACTTGCCTTTACCATCACCAAAATACCCCGCTGCCATGAGTCAACGCGCTCCCTGCGACCAAATCCTGCCTGTGATGTTGTTCACAATTCACTCATCGCATAACACCAAACCCTGCGTTCACTGATGCTGATTTTGATCAAAAAATGCCGTAACACTTCAACAAAAATGACAAAATTCCTGAATCCTTTCAGCGCTCATGACATTGCTGCGCAGAATGTAGCAGAGGTAACACAATATCCTTTAAAAACGGGGTAAAGGCGACGAAATCAGAAGGTCAGCACTTTATCCGCGGTCAGCGTCCACTGTGCCAGCTCAACCAGCGTGCCAATCTCCACGCCATCGATCAGCGGCAGGGCGGAAATGCCACGGCCATCGGTGCAGGTTTTACACAGCTTCACCGGTACGCCCTGGGCGGTGAGGATCTCCAGCATTTGCTGAATGTTGTAGCCTTCCGCCGGTTTTTGCCCGCGCAGGCCAGCGGTGACGGCGTCGGACATTAAAAATAGCTGTAGATGGAGGTCGCCCTGCTGTTCGCGCAGCGCAATGGCAAGACGCAGGCTGTTAAACAGAGATTCGCTGCCGTAGGCAGCCCCGTTGGCGATAATGACGATACGTTGCATCTGAACTCCTTAATTAAGGCACGGTTATTGCTTTAAGAAGATATAGGTAAATCCTCTACCGGGAGTGCGTATGATAAACCGTGAAGATGATACACCCGGCGCTATCGAGTGGTTTCGTTATGCGCGCCAGGTGCAGAAAGAACAGCTTCGGCAGTTGGCACAGCAGGGGCAACTGGTCAGCCAGCTTAGCCACGTGGTGCATATGTTACAGTGTGAGCGGGGAGCATCCAACATCTGGTTATGCTCGCAGGGCCGATTGTATGGCGCCGAACGCCGTGCCAGCGCAGCGCTGGTGGATGAACAGGTCCGCACGCTGCTGCTGAATTTGGCGCCGCGCCATCTTCCCTCCACCAGCGGCCTGTGTCAGCGTATTGCCCGCGCGGTGTGGTCGCTTGAACAGCTGCCCGCGCTGCGCGAAAACGTCGTCAGCCAGCAAGTGACCGCCGAAACGGCCACCAGCCAGTTCAGCCGCACCATTCGCCATCTGCTTAACATTATTCCTCAGCTCAACGACAGCATTGATGATCCGACGCTGGCCGGGCGGCTGGTGGCGTTGTACAGCTTTATGCAGGGTAAAGAACTGGTAGGGCAAGAACGTGCGCTGGGCGCGCAGGGGTTTGCGCAGGGGAGTTTCAGTCAGGAGTTACGCCAGCGGCTGGTTGACCGTATCGACGGCCAGCAGCCCTGCTTTGACGGTTTTCTGTCGCTGGCGACCAGTCCGCTGAAAATGTTGTTCTATACCGAATGCCAGGCGGGCATCGCCATTGAGCAGCTCAGGCGTATCGCCTGTACCCGCCAGCCCGGCGAAGACGGCGGCCAGGCGGCGCTGCGTTGGTTCGCGCTACAAACCCAGCGCCTGGAGCAGATGCGCGGCCTGGAAGAACTATTGATTGGCGAGCTGATGGCCGTGGTGGACGGGCTGCTCGCCGATGATGATAAGCCTGATGCGCCCGACTCGCAGCATGACGATCCGGCCAGCGACAGTATGCTGCTGCACCTCGACAGGCAACTTCTGCCGCTGGTGCGTCAGCAGGCGCGCGAACTGGAGCAGCTCTCCGGCCAACTGGCGTCGCTGAAGGACACGCTGGAGGAGCGGCGGCTGATTGATAAAGCCAAAAGCGTGCTGATGACCCACCAGCAGATGAACGAAGAGCAGGCCTGGCACTGCCTGCGCAAAATGGCGATGGAGAAGAATCAGCGGATGGTGGAGATCGCCCGCGCGCTGCTGGCGGTGAAAACGCTGTGGCAGCAGGATGTGCCGCCGCCGTTGCACAATGAACGGGCATGAATGCTTTCAGTCGGTGCAAAAAGGGTGATGCAGTTAGCATTTTTCCGCACTGATACGGCGATAACGACCTGGCATTCGAATTGCATTAGTTAAGCCAGAGAACACAGAGTCGGTGACGGGCCAACGGCGGTTCGTGCACCACGAGGATAAAGGCGTCCTGCAATGCGTAAGCATTGCCGGGCGCTTTTTTTTTGCATTCGGGAGCGAGTATGAGCGAGACGTTTTCACTTTCACGGCGGCGGTTTCTGCAGGCTGGTGCGGCGCTGGGCGGTACGATGCTGCTGCCTGGCATCATGTCATCAGCGTGGGCGGCCGGATCCGACAAGCCGGAGCAACAGACGGTTAAGGTGGGCTTTATCCCGTTGACCGACTGCGCCCCGCTGGCGATCGCATCGCTAAAAGGCTTCGATAAGAAATACGGCATTACCCTGGTGCCCAGCAAAGAGGCGAGCTGGGCGGCGGTGCGCGACAAACTGGTGAACGGTGAGCTGGACGCGGCGCATATCCTGTACGGCCTGCTGTATGGTCTGGAATTGGGCGTTGCCGGTAAACCGCAGGCGATGGCTAACCTGATGACTCTGAACCGCAACGGGCAGGGGATCACGCTGTCAGCCGATCTTCAGGAGCAAGGCGTTACCGATTTGGCTGCGCTAAAAAAACACGTCGGCAATAGCGCGCCGGGCAGCTATACCTTCGCTCACACCTTTCCCACAGGCACCCACGCCATGTGGCTCTATTACTGGCTCGCTAGCGGCGGCATTCACCCCTTTAACGATGTGCGTACCGTGGTTGTGCCGCCGCCGCAGATGGTGATGAACATGCGGATAGGCAATATGGTCGGTTTTTGCGTCGGCGAACCGTGGAACGCGCGTGCCATCAACGACCGCATCGGCTTTACCGCCGCCACCAGCCAGGATATCTGGCCGGAGCATCCGGAAAAAGTACTGGGGACGCGCCGTGAATGGGTGGAACAGTACCCGAATACCAGCCGGGCGCTGGTGGCGGCACTGCTGGATGCCGCGCGTTGGATTGACGCTTCCGACGATAACAAACGGGAAACCGCCAGGGTCCTCGCCCAGCGCGGTTGGCTGAATACCAAAGAACAATACCTTACCGGTCGTATGCTCGGCGCTTACGACAACGGCCTCGGTCGTCGCTGGCAGGACGAACATCCGATTCGCTTCTTCGACCAGGGGGAAGTCAGCTTCCCGTGGCTGTCCGACGGCATGTGGTTCCTGACCCAGTTCCGCCGCTGGGGCCTGCTGAAGAGCGACCCGGATTATCTGGCCGTCGCGCAGCGCATTAACCGCATTGACGTCTGGAAAGAGGCCGCGCAGGCGGTGGGCGGCATCACCGCGCCCACGCAAACCCTACGCAGCAGCACATTGATTGACGGGTCGGTCTGGACCGGGGCTGACCCTGCCGGATACGCCCGCAGTTTCGCCATTCAACGCCTGGGAGCATGAAATGAACACTAAACCCAAAACCGTCAACGCGCCTGCGCCCGCAGGTGAAGTCATCCCTCTGCCGCCAGTGCAGGTGCGTCGTCAGGCGCCCGCCGTTGGCCGCGCGATGCGTCATCTTGCCGAACGCGCCATTCCGGCACTGCTGGGCTTAGGCCTGTTGGTGCTGGTGTGGCAGCTGGCGGCGGTCAACAGTAAAGGCTTCCCGACGCCGCTCAGCACGCTGGACTCGGCGCTGACGTTGTTCGCCGACCCGTTCTATAGCAATGGCCCTAACGACGTTGGTGTTGGCTGGAACGTGCTGGCATCGCTGCAACGCGTGGCGGTGGGCTTTGGTCTGGCGGCGCTGGCGGGGATCCCGCTGGGCTTTCTGATTGGCCGCTTCACCTTTTTCTCGCGCATGTTTACGCCACTGATCGCGCTGCTGCGCCCGGTCAGCCCGCTGGCGTGGCTGCCGATTGGCCTGCTGCTGTTCCAGAAGGCGGAACCAGCGTCCAGTTGGACCATCTTTATCTGTTCGATCTGGCCGATGGTGATCAACACCGCCGAAGGGGTGCGCCGGATCCCGCAGGACTACCTCAACGTGGCGCGCGTATTGCAGCTCTCTGAGTGGACGGTGATGCGCAAAATCCTCTTTCCGGCGGTGCTGCCGTCGGTTCTCACCGGGGTGCGGTTATCGATTGGCATCGCGTGGCTGGTGATCGTCGCGGCGGAAATGCTGACCGGCGGTCTGGGGATTGGTTTCTGGATCTGGAATGAGTGGAACAACCTCAACGTAGAAAACATCCTCATTGCCATCGTCATTATCGGCGTGGTGGGGCTGCTGCTGGAGCAGGGGCTGATGCTCATTGCGCGTCGTTTTAGCTGGCAAGAAAAGTAAGGAGAACACCATGAAACCATTAATTCAGGTCCAGGCCGTGAGCCAGCGTTTCCATACTGCCAGCGGCGAGTTTCTGGCCTTGCAGAACGTCTCGTTTGATATTCATGAAGGGGAGACGGTGAGCCTGATTGGCCACTCCGGCTGCGGTAAGTCGACGCTGCTCAACCTGATTGCCGGCATTACGTTACCGACCGAAGGCGGGCTTATTTGTGATAACCGGGAGATTGCCGGACCGGGGCCAGAGCGCGCGGTGGTGTTTCAGAACCACTCGCTGCTGCCGTGGCTGACCTGCTTCGATAACGTTGCACTGGCGGTGGATCACGTCTTTCGTCGCCGCATGAGCAAAGCTGAGCGTCAGGAGTGGATTGAGCACAACCTCGATCGCGTGCAGATGGGCCATGCGATGCATAAGCGTCCGGGTGAAATCTCCGGCGGCATGAAACAGCGCGTCGGTATTGCTCGCGCACTGGCGATGAAGCCGAAAGTGCTGCTGATGGATGAGCCGTTTGGCGCGTTGGATGCGCTGACCCGCGCGCATTTGCAGGATTCGGTGATGCAGATCCAGCAGGCGCTGAACACCACCGTCGTGTTGATCACCCACGACGTAGACGAAGCGGTGCTGCTCTCTGATCGGGTGCTGATGATGACCAACGGCCCGGCGGCCACCGTCGGTGAAATTCTCGACGTTAACCTGCCGCGCCCGCGTAATCGGGTGCAACTGGCGGAAGATAGCCGCTACCACCATCTGCGTCAGCAGATCCTGCATTTCCTCTACGAAAAACAGCCGAAAGCGGCGTAAGGCGGGTCTATGCGGAAACTGGTGATGATCGGCAACGGGATGGCGGCAACCCGGCTGGTGGAAAAGCTGGTCGCCGTGGCGCCACACATGTTTGCGATAACGATTGTTGGCGATGAACCGCACCCGGCCTATAACCGCATTCAGCTATCGCCGGTGCTGAGCGGTGAAAAAGCGTTTAACCAGACGCGGCTTCAGCCTGAAGGCTGGTATGCCGAGCATGGGATTACGGTGTGCTGCGGTGAGACGGCGCTGGCGGTGGATGTTGAGACGCGTCAGGTGATCACCGATACGCGCACGCTGGTGTGGGATGAACTGGTTTTCACCTGTGGTTCATCGGCGTTTCTGCCGCCGCTGCCGGGTATGGATTTGCCGCATGTTTTTGCCTTTCGCACCCAGGCAGACGTCGAGGCCATTCTGGCCGCGCCAGGGGAGGCGGTGGTCATCGGCGGCGGCGTGCTGGGCGTGGAAGCGGCGGCCGCGCTCCGACAAAGAGGTGACAATGTCACGTTATTGCATCGCAGCGACCGCTTGATGGAGCAACAGCTTGACCCGCAGGCGGCCGCGCTGTTGACCGAACGCCTGAGAGAACGCGGTATTACCTGCATGCTGGACGCTGCTATTGCGGCAATTACCCCCCAGGCCGTGGTGTTGAACGATGGCCGTAGCATCGCGGCTCGCCGGGTGGTGATGGCGACCGGCGTACGGCCAAATATCGCGCTGGCACAGCGCGCCGGGCTGGCCTGCCAGCGGGGCATCCTGGTGAACCGACAACTGGCGACGGCGGTTCCGGGCGTCAGCGCCATTGGAGAGTGCTGCGAAGTGGACGGGCAAATCTTTGGTCTGGTGGCGCCGTGTATGCAGCAGGCCGAGGTACTGGCGGCGCGGTTGTGCGGTCAACCAATTGCCGATTTTCACTGGCGGGACGCTGGTACGCGCCTCAAGGTCACCGGTATCGATCTGTTCAGCGCCGGCAGTGTTCAGACCGAAGAGGGCGACGAGCAGTGGACGTCACTGGACCCGCAAACCGGCCACTATCGCCGCCTGCTGGTAAGGGACGGCCAGCTCACCGGCGTACTGCTCTTCGGCGACTGCGCCAGCGCCGCCACCTTTACCGATTTATTGCACTCTACTCAGCCTGCGCAAGCGGGTTGGATCTTCGACCAATTCACGACGCAGCCGTCGGCTGCAGGAACGCAAACAATGAGCAAATTAACATTAGCGGTGGTGGGCCACGGCATGGTCGGCCACCATTTTCTTGAGCAGTGTGTTAGCCGTAATTTGCACCAGCAGTACCAGATTGTGGTGTTTGGCGAAGAGCGCTATGCCGCCTATGACCGCGTGCACTTGTCAGAGTACTTTGCCGGGCGTAGCGCCGAGTCACTGTCGCTGGTGAACGGTGATTTTTTTGCCGAGCACGGCATCGAGCTGCGCCTGTCGCAGCAGATCACGGCGATGGATACCGAGGCGCGCCTGATTCGCGACGCTGAGGGCCACGAACTGCATTGGGATAAACTGGTGCTGGCGACCGGCTCGTACCCTTTTGTGCCGCCGATTCCCGGCAACACGCTGCCCGGCTGTTTTGTTTACCGCACGCTGGACGATCTCGACGCCATTGCCGCACGTGCGAAAACCGCAACCCGCGGCGTGGTTATCGGCGGCGGTCTGCTCGGGCTGGAGGCGGCGAACGCGCTGCGTCAACTGGGGCTGGAAACCCACGTCGTGGAGTTTGCGCCCAACCTGATGGCGGTGCAGCTTGATAACGGCGGCGCGGCGATGCTGCGCGAAAAAATCACCGAGCTGGGGGTGAGCGTACACACCAGTAAAGCCACCACCGCCATCACCGAATCGGAACATGGCCTGACGCTGAACTTTGCCGATGGCGATAGCCTGACTACTGATATGGTAGTGTTTTCAGCGGGGATCCGTCCTCAGGACAGCCTGGCGCGCAGCGGCGGGCTGTGCCTCGGCGAGCGCGGCGGTATTGTGATCAACAACCAGTGCCAAACCTCCAGCGACGATATCTACGCCATTGGTGAATGTGCGCTGTGGGACAATAAAATCTATGGTCTGGTCGCGCCGGGCTACCAGATGGCGCGCGTCGCGGCAGCCGCGCTCGCCGGTGAGGGGAGTGAATTTACCGGCGCGGATATGAGCACCAAACTCAAGCTGTTGGGTGTCGACGTGGCCTCGTTTGGCGACGCGCAGGGGCGCACCCCAGGTAGCCAGAGCTATCAGTGGATCCACGGCCCGGAGCAAATCTACAAAAAGATTGTCGTCAGCAGCGATGGAAACACGCTGCTTGGCGGCGTGCTGGTGGGCGACGCCAGCGACTACGCCACGTTGCTGCAAATGATGCTGAACGCGATGCCGCTACCTTCGCACCCGGAATCGCTGATTCTGCCCGCGCTGGAAGGCAGCGCGCCAAAAGCGCTGGGCGTCGCGGCGTTACCAGGTAGCGCGCAAATCTGCTCGTGCCATAACGTCAGCAAAGACGATATCTGCCAGGCGGTTAGCAACGGTGCAACCAGCATCGGCGCGCTCAAAAGCTGCACCAAAGCGGCCACCGGCTGCGGCGGCTGTAGCGCGCTGGTTAAACAGGTGATGGAGTACCAGCTGGCGCAGCAGGGCGTCGAAGTGAAGAAAGATATCTGTGAACACTTCGCCTGGTCACGGCAGGAGATTTATCACCTCGTGCGGGTTAACCATATTCATACCTTCGAACAGTTGATTGCCCGCTACGGCCGCGGTGATGGCTGTGAAATCTGCAAACCGCTGGTGGGATCGGTGCTGGCGTCATGCTGGAACGAATATCTGCTGAAACCGGCGCATCTGCCGCTGCAGGATACCAACGATCGCTACTTCGCCAATATTCAGAAAGACGGCACTTACTCTGTTGTGCCGCGGATGCCTGCCGGTGAAGTGACCCCCGACGGGCTGATTGCTATCGGTCAGATTGCCAAACGCTACGCGCTGTACAGCAAAATTACCGGCGGCCAGCGTATTGACCTGTTTGGCGCGCGACTGGAACAGTTGCCGGAAATCTGGCGTGAGCTGCTTGATGCCGGTTTTGAGACCGGCCACGCCTACGGCAAATCGTTACGAACGGTGAAATCCTGCGTCGGCTCAACCTGGTGCCGCTACGGCGTGCAGGACTCTACCGCTCTGGCGGTGACGCTGGAGCACCGCTACAAAGGGCTGCGCGCGCCGCACAAAATCAAAATGGCGGTTTCCGGCTGTACCCGTGAATGCGCCGAAGCGCAGGGGAAAGATGTGGGGGTGATAGCCACCGACAAGGGCTGGAATCTCTATCTGTGCGGCAATGGCGGGATGAAGCCGCGCCATGCGGATCTGTTCGCCAGCGATCTTGATGACGCCACGCTGCTGCGAACCATCGATCGCTTCCTGATGTTTTATATCCGTACCGCCGACCGCTTACAGCGTACCAGCACCTGGATGGATAACCTTGAAGGCGGGATCGACTATTTACGCAGTGTAATTCTGGAGGATTCGCTGGGGATTGGTGAGGAGCTGGAGCATGAGATGGCCCGGGTGATCGACAGCTACCAGTGCGAGTGGCAAACGACCCTCAACGATCCGCAGCGTCTGGCGCTGTTCCGCTCCTTCGTTAACAGCGATACGCCGGACGAAGCGGTGCAGCGGCAGGCGGTGCGCGGCCAGCCGCAGCTGGCGGTGGTGGCCGAATTGCCATCGCTGCCGGGCAGCCGCAAGCCGTGGCAAGCCATTTGCTCACTGGAGGATATTCCGCCGCAGGCCGGAATCGGCGCGCGGCTGGGCGACATGCAGATAGCGCTGTTCCGCCTCAATGACAAGGTATACGCGCTGGATAACCAGGAGCCGGGCAGCCAGGCCAACGTGCTGTCGCGCGGGCTGCTGGGCGATGCGGGCGGCGAGCCGATCGTTATCTCGCCGCTGTACAAACAGCGTATTCGCCTGCGCGACGGGCGGCAGTGCGAGAGCGGCGAGCAGGTGGTGCGCGCCTGGCCGGTGAAGATTGAAAACGGCACGGTGTGGGTGGGTAATCAGGCGCTGGTGATGCGCGCGGAGGCCTCATGACGGAAACCCAAACCACCTGTCCCTATTGCGGCGTAGGCTGCGGCGTGCTGGCGCGGGTAGAGGACGGGATTGTCAGCGTACAGGGCGATGAGCATCACCCGGCGAACTTTGGGCGGCTATGTGTAAAAGGCGCGTCGCTGGCCGAAACCATCGGGCTGGAGGGGCGCTTGTTGTCGCCGCAGCTTGACGGTGAGCGGGTTAGCTGGCCACAGGCGCTGGCGGCAGCGGGCGAACGTCTGCGAGCGATCATCGACCGCTATGGCCCGCAGGCGGTGGCCTTTTATGCCTCCGGGCAGCTGCTCACCGAAGACTATTATGCCGCCAACAAACTGATGAAAGGGTTTATCGGTGCGGGCAATATCGATACCAACTCCCGGCTGTGCATGTCCTCGGCGGTGACGGGCTATAAACGCGCCTTTGGCGCCGACGTGGTGCCGTGCAGCTATGAGGACGTTGAACGCAGCGACCTGGTGATCCTGGTGGGATCGAACGCCGCCTGGGCGCATCCGGTACTGTATCAACGGCTGGTGCAGGCCAAACAGAATCGTCCGCAGATGAAGGTGGTGGTGATCGACCCCCGGCGTACCGCAACCTGCGATATTGCTGACCATCATCTGGCGATTGCGCCCGGCACCGACGGCGGGCTGTTTGTCGGCCTGCTACAGGCGCTGGCCCAGGCCGGTGCCGTCAACGACCGCTTTGCCGATGCGTCGGCCGCACTGGCCGCCGCCGAGAGCTGGACGGCCGAGAAAGTGGCCGCGTTTTGTGGGTTGCCGCAGGAGGAGGTGCAGGCATTTTATCAGGCATTTATTGCCGCGCCGCGCGCCATCACGCTCTATACCATGGGGATTAACCAGTCATCGAGCGGCAGCGATAAGTGCAACGCCATCATTAACGTCCATCTGGCCAGCGGTAAATTCGCCCGCGAGGGCTGCGGGCCGTTTTCGCTGACCGGACAACCTAATGCCATGGGCGGGCGCGAGGTCGGCGGCCTGGCGACCATGCTGGCGGCGCATATGAACTTCGAACCCGCAGATCTGGCCCGCGTCGCGCGCTTCTGGGGGACCGAGCGCCTGGCGCAGACGCCGGGGCTGATGGCGGTCGAACTGTTTACCGCTATCGCGCGCGGTGAAGTCAAGGCGGTGTGGATTATGGGTACCAACCCGGCGGTGTCGCTGCCGGATAGCCACGCGGTTAGCCAGGCGCTGGCGGCCTGCCCGCTGGTGATCGTTTCTGAGGTTGCCGCCGATACCGACACTGCGCGCTATGCTGATATTCGCTTCCCGGCGCTGGCCTGGGGGGAAAAAAACGGTACCGTCACCAACTCCGAGCGGCGCATTTCCCGCCAGCGTGCTTTCTTGCCCGCGCCGGGAGAAGCGCGCGCCGACTGGTGGATTATCGCCCAGGTGGCGGGGCAACTGGGTTTCGCCGAGGCGTTCGGTTGGCAGCATCCGCATGAGGTGTTCAGCGAGCATGCGGCGCTGTCCGGGTTTGAAAATGACGGCGAGCGGGCTTTTGATATCAGCGGGTTAGCGAAACTGACCCGCACACAGTGGGATCGCCTGGCCCCCGTACGCTGGCCGGTGACGCAAGGCGGTAATGAGCTGGATCTGTCGCGTGGCTGGCGTGCCGACGGCCAGTTACGCATGGTACCGGTGACGCCCAGCGGGATGCAGGCGCACCGCCTGCCGCTGTATCCGCTGATCCTTAACAGCGGACGGGTACGCGATCAGTGGCACACCATGACCCGCACCGGCAGTGTGCCGCGCCTGATGCAGCACATTGCGCAGCCGATTGTTGAAGTGGCGCCGCAGGATGCAACCCATTTCGCGCTACAGAACGGCGGGCTGGCGCGTGTGAGCTCACCGCGCGGCGTGATGGTTGCGCGGGTGGTTATCTCTGAGGCACAGAGGCCGGGGTCGCTGTTTACCCCGATGCACTGGAACGACGGTTTTGCACGCCAGGGGAAGGTCAACAGTCTGGTTGCACCGGTGGTTGACCCGCACTCCGGGCAGCCGGAGAGTAAGCAAACGGCGGTGCGAATTGCGCCGTGGCGGCCGCAGTGGCAGGGCGAGCTGTTCTCGCGTGCGCCGGTAACGCTGCCGCGACATCTGCACTGGTGGCGAAAGGCCGCGCCGGGGCTGCATCATCTGACGCTGTGCGGCGATCGCGCCATTCAGGCGGAACTGCTGGCGGTGTGCCAGCAGCAAGGCTGGCAGATTCAGGTGGCCAGCCTCGGCGAGACCTGGCATTTGCTGGCGTGGCAGCAGGGACGATTGATGCTGGGCTTCTGGAGCAGCCGAACGCTGCCGGAGATTGACGTCGCGCTGATTTTACGCGCCTTTGCCGAAGCGCCGCAGACGCTCGTTGAACGCCACGCGCTGCTGGCCGGGCGCGATCTGGCGCGTCCGGCGACGGGGAAAATTGTGTGCAGCTGTTTCAGCGTAGGTGAAAAAATCATCACCGAAGCTATTGAAACACAAGGCTGTTCTACGGTTGCCGGGCTGGGGGAACGCCTGAAATGCGGGACGAACTGCGGCTCCTGCATCCCTGAGCTGAAAGCGTTGCTGGCCTGCGCGGCGCATAAAACGGTGATTTTGTAGCCTTTCAGTCTATTCCTGGAATGCGGGGCGAAGGCTGAAGGATGGGGGTAAAGGGGGTAAACTAAAGTCTTTGGGGTTGGTGACTTCCGGCCTCGGTTTGTCGCTGGCTATGAGGTTGTGGTTTTGTCTTTGCGTTTTTATTCGTCATTTCTCGTCCTGCTGGTGCTGACCAGCGGCAGCGCGCGGGCGCGGCAGAATTTTATTGAAGAGGCGAAACACCCTTTCGATAATCTGTCGGATCTCGGTATTGCGCCGGAAAGTCACGATGGCGAAAAGCAGTTTGCCGAAATGGTGAAGTCTTTTGGCGAAGCGAGCATGACCGATAATGGGCTTGATACCGGTGAGCAGGCGAAACTCTTCGCGTTGACCCAACTTCAGGAGCGGCTGAACGGGCAGATGAACCAGCAGTTGGATAGCTGGTTTTCACCCTACGGAAATGCCAACGTGCAGCTGTTGGTTGATAAAGAGGGCAAGCTGACCGGGAGCCATGGCGGCTGGTTCGTGCCGTTGCAGGATAATACCCGCTATCTCACCTGGAGCCAGCTTGGCCTCACCCAGCAGGACGAAGGGCTGGTAGGAAACCTGGGAATTGGCCAGCGTTGGGTCGCCGGACACTGGCTGCTGGGATACAACACCTTCTATGATAGCCTGCTCGACGCTAATATTAATCGCGGCGGAGTCGGCGCTGAAGCGTGGGGCGAAAACTTACGTTTTTCTGCCAACTACTACCATCCGCTTCATGACTGGGAAAACAGCGGTACGACGCTACAACAGCGTATGGCGCGTGGCTACGACGTGACCGCGCAGGCCTGGATTCCTGCCTGGAACCACATTAATACCAGCCTGAGTGTGGAACAGTACTTCGGCGATAGCGTCGATTTATTCCGCAGCGGCACCGGTTATCATAACCCGGTCGCGGTTTCGCTTGGCCTTAACTATACCCCCATTCCGCTCCTCACTTTCAGCGCTCAGCACAAGCAGGGAGAGAGTGGGGTGAATCAAAATAATCTCGGCATGAAGGTCAATTTCCGTTTCGGCGTGCCGTTGAAGAAGCAGTTGGCGGCTGATGAAGTCGCGCAAACTCGCACTCTGCGAGGCAGCCGCTATGACGCGCCAGAGCGCAATAGTTTGCCGGTAATGGAGTATCGTCAGCGTAAGAGCCTGACGGTGTATCTGGCCACGCCACCCTGGAACCTGACCAGCTACGAAACGGTCGAGCTGAAACTCCAGGTGCACGATGAGTACGGCGTGAAGTCGCTAACCTGGCAAGGCGATACCACCGCGCTCAGCCTGACGCCGCCAGCGTCAAATAACAGCACCGACGGGTGGAGTATCATTATGCCCGCGTGGGATTACACGCAGGGCGCCAGCAATACCTGGCATCTGTCGGTCGTTGTGGAAGATAAGAAAGGGCAGCGCGTCACCTCTAATGAGATCACGTTGGCGTTGACCGAACCGGTCGTCAGCTTTACGCCGATGGAAAACGGTTGGTCGAGTATGACGCCTTAATTGTGCGTGACAGGACCTGTCACGACAATTAAGTGGCGGATAATCAGAAAATACGTTCCTGATGGACCCAGACCGCGGCTTCGACGCGAGACTTCAGCTTCATTTTCTTCAGCATATGCTTCACGTGTACCTTGACGGTGCTTTCGGTGATGTCCAGACGACGCGCGATCATCTTATTCGGCAGACCTTGCGCGATCAGCTTCAGGATATCGCGCTCGCGCGGCGTTAACTGGTTGATATCGCGATCCGATGTTGCGCGGTTAGCGCGCAGGCTGGCTGCGAGAACCGGGGTTAACGCTTCGCTCAGCACCATTTCGCCTGCGGCAGCCTGCTGCAGGGCTTTCAGCAGATCTTCCGGTTCCATATCTTTCAGCAGATAGCCGTCTGCGCCGCGTTTCAGGGCGGTAACAACATCTTCTTCATGGTTGGATGTGGGGAGGTGATCGTTTCTGCACTGTGAAGAATCTAGGGGAGAATGCCGGGAAGGCCGATGAATAGAGGGATTGCGTGGATTCTGTGATTTTGCACTGCAAAAAATAAAATGAAAAAAAATAGCTATTTTTGCGTTTAATTCTGCACTCGAATGAAAGGCTTTAGATCCTTTTTAAAGACCGTTTAAGCATTTTTCGATGCCAAGCACTATACCGTATAGTAGGTTGGTATGTAAGAAGTTGGCTTCAAAATCCATTTCGCTTAACCGGCCTTCTTGTCGTGACTTGTTAGGCCCGTCTCGGCTGTCTGTTGATCAGCTTCAGATGACCCTTTTTTCAGTTGCTCGTTAAGGCGTAATAATCTTTCTTTATCTTCTGTTGTGAGCATCTCCCAACTCGTCTCCCGCTCACTTTCATCAGTGAGTTTTTCTATTACTCCGTTTGCTCCCATTCTCATAAACAGACTAACCAGAGTCGCTCTTTGTTGGTGTGTTAAGGCCTGATAAATCATGGACCAAGCCAAGGATAAGTGCTCATCATTCTGAGTCCCAGACTGCGCTGGTGTGCCTGTAAATCCGATATAATGTGATGCGTTCTCTTCTAACTTCAGACCTTTAGCATCATCTATGTTGCCCTTGTGGGCCTCGTCAACCAATATTCCAGTAGCAAGCCATTCAAGAGGCACCCCTTCCACATGTGATATCTTTATTGCCACATTGAGTGATGGTTCTGTACCGCGCGTAAGATAGTTATTCAAGGTTGAGAATGCCAACCCCCAGTCAGCCGCAGCAGCTCGCACTGTACGGTGGCCAATTAGCTTCCGAATGCGTGAAGCAATGCTTTCTTTGTCTTCATCGCTAATAGCAAAATCACTTTCTCTTTCCTGTTTCATTTTCCTTTCCTGTAACTAGTTGATTTTTCTACTGTACTCACAAAAACAAACCGCTTAACTCAAAAAGACAAAAGAAAGCGGTTTTTTTGCTTTACATGCTCCACAAGTGGATCAATACTTATTCCAACGGATAACCCCTGCGGATTATCCGCCCGGTTAACTTTTTAGGGTAATCGAAGTATGGAAAGAAATGAAGTACAGCGTGACTGGCATCGCATCGATATTGTCGCCGAGCTGCACAAGCGTGGCGTCACTATGCGCGGCCTTTCCGCCAGCGCGGGACTAAAACCCGACACGCTGAAAAATGCGCTGGCACGCTCTTATCCAAAAGGAGAGCGCATTATTGCAAATGCTCTCAATTTAGAACCCGCCAGTATCTGGCCAAGCCGTTACAACAAGGACCTGTGACATGTTCGTGACTGTTAACGAATTAGTTGGCGTCCCTGGATTGCCAACCACACAACAAGGACTGCGATACAGCCTTAAAAAAAGTGCGGGCAACTCCCCTGAACTTGTTCGCAAGCGTGCTGGCAGCAAAGCATTCGAGTACCACATCGACTGCCTTCCTGAACAGGCGCGTGAAATAGTCAAAGCCCGGCATTATCGGGAGGTGTTGAAACAGTCTGATTGTTCACCCGCTCCAGCGGCACCAAAGCGGGAAGTCACCACGACCCGTGATGAGCTGGCGTTATTACGGCAGTGCCCGGTATTGCTGGAGCGTGAAGTTTCCGACCTTACCGAACGCCAGAAACAGATCGCCGATGCGCGTGCATTATTAGCCGCAGAGGTTGAGCGCCTTCGGGATATCGGTATGTCTCGCGCATCGGCGGTTGAGTTCATCGCCAAAGAGTCACGAAAGGGTTCACTCCCGGAGAACATCCAGGCTGCGGCTGATATTGCCAATGCCCGTAAAGGCTCCAGCCGTCGTGGCGTGGGTGAAAGAACACTCCAGGAATGGCTGTCTGTTTACCTTTCAACCCGCCCAGGTATCGAACGCCTTGCTTTACTGGCCCCAGGCCATCTTAAAGCGCGTAAGCCTGAACAGATTAAGTGGCTCCCTGATTTTCTTGCCCACTGGCGGAAACTATCAGGCCCTTCTCTGGTGGATGCATGGCGCTCATTTAAGACCGAATGGCAGGCTATTTATGAGGGACAGCCAGCGATGCTCGCGGTCTGTCCGTCTTATGATGCTGTGCGTCGAGCTATGGAAAAGCTGCCAAAACGTGAACGCGCTCGCGGCCGTATCAGCGGTTCAGCGGCTCTGGCCTTTGAGGTTTACCAGAAACGTGACTGGTCACAGATGCCCGTAAATGGTTGCTGGATTGCGGATGGTAAATCGCTGGATATGAAAGTTGCTCATCCGGTCCATGGTCGTCCATTCACACCCGAACTGACACTGGTTATCGATGGCCGCACCCGCTTCCTGGTGGGCTGGAGCCTGGCACTCTCAGAGAACGTCATCGCCGTAGCGGATGCCTATCGTTACGCCATGAAATTCCACGGGAAACCTCTTTTCGTCTATTCGGATAACGGTGGCGGCGAAACGAACAAAACGCTGGATGCTGATATCACCGGTATTTTCACCCGCATGGGTATTGATCACCCGACCAGTATTCCTGGCCGACCTCAGTCTCGCGGGATTATCGAACGCCTGAACGCCGTAATACCGAGAGCGATCGCCAACAAATTTGATACTTACAATGGGTTCGGGGCCGACCGTGAGCATGTTCGGATGACCGGTCGCGCCATCCAGTCAGCGATTAAGGCTCAGGAGAATGGCCGCGAGCTCACGAGCGTACAGCGTAACGCGCTGCGTAAACTGCCTTCATGGCAGATGCTGCTGGATACCATTGCTGAAGAAGTCGACAAATACAACAACCTGCATGAGCACAGCGAACTACCGAAGCGTAAGACGCCAGCACAGTACCGTCGCGAGGTTCTGGCCACTGAGGGTGACGATATTGAATATCTGACGGATATCGAGCTTCGTGAAGCCTTCATGCCGGAAATGTGCCGTACCGCCCAGCGGGGCTGGATTGATCTGATGAATAACCAGTATTTCAGCGCTGACCTGATACAGGTCGATGGTGAGGAAGTCCGGGTTGCCTATGACATTCACGACCCTGCCGCCGTCATCGTTCGCCGCATGGACGGTACTTATGTCTGCACCGCCATCTGGAACGGCAACAAGCGTGCCGCGCTGCCAACCAGCATGATGGATATCGCCGTTGAGAAACGCCGCCAGCGTCGTCTGAAGCGCATCGACGAACAGCGAGAAGAGATTGAAGCAGAGGCGCGAGGACTGCTGCCAGAAAGCGATATGTACCCTGATTTCGGCGCATTAATACCATCGGATGCCGAGCGTATTAATGATGACCGGGAACACGTGTTCCTGTTCGAATCAGAGCGAGAAGAATGGCTGAAAAGTCAGGGCAATAAAAAAGCGGCCTTCTGACTGGACATCACAGGCCGCTGATTTACTAAAACAGAGGAAGTAATTATGTCAGCTAAAAATGAACTTGTCGAACTGATGAAAGCAAAAGGTCTTAACCAGACGCAGGTCGCCCGCGCTATTGGTAAGAGCTCTGCCGTAATCAGCCAGTACCTGAATAATAAATACGACGGCGATATTGCATCGCTGGAAAACGATATTCGTAGCTTTATCGATCGCCAGCATGAAAAAGAGCGCTCAGCGCGTATCAGCGTCAAATTTGTTGATACCCCAACAACGCGCAAAGCCGTTGATGTTATACGCATGGCGCACGTCGAAGGTGATATCAACGTGCTCTACGGTGAAGCCGGTCTGGGCAAGACGATGATTTGCAAAGCCTACGTCTCCAAATACCGGGATGCGTTGCTGATTGAGGCAGACCCTGGCTACACCGCACGGGTAGTCCTGGAAGAGCTCTGCAACCTGCTGGGGCTCAGTACCCGCGGCAATATGCACGAACTCAGCGAGGCCTGCATCAACAAGCTGCGCGACTCCGGGCGCGTGCTGATTATTGATGAAGCCGAGAACCTCCCTCTGCGTGCGCTGGAGTCAATCCGCCGCATCCATGACAAAACGGGAATCGGCATCGTCCTGGTTGGTATGCCTCGCCTGATTCTGAACCTCAAGGGCAAACGCGGTGAGCTCGTACAGCTCTATAGTCGTGTCGGTTTCGCCCTCAACCTCGGGCATAGCCTGCCGGGTGCTGATATTGACGTCATCGCCAGCAGCGTTCTCCCGGATGGTCTGAATGAAGACCTGAGCAAAGCGCTGTTTAACGCATCAAAAGGTAATGCCCGCCGACTGTTCAAGCTGCTGCGTGGTGCAGTTCGTACCAGTGCAATGAATGATGTTCCGGTCAGCGGTCATATCGTCAATCAGATAGCCGAAATGTTGATCCATTAATCCGGATTTAAGGAGGTTTTATGCTGACTTTAACTTCAGATAACACGCTGGTTTCAGCTCTGTATCGTACCGAAGCTGTCGTCGTTTCCCTCCAGGCTCGTGGCGTGGAAGTGAAAGGCATCGTGGTTCGGGAAGGTCAGCCGGTCATTCGTATTCAGCGCCATGCCATGTGTGATTACCTGCTCACCAGCGGTAAAGCCAGCTACATCGAATATGGCCAGGGGAAATCGGGTAAATATCGCCAGGGCCTTTTCATCCAGGACGGCTGTCGTGTCGTCTGGTCAGAATCTATTCATTGAAGGAGAAGATAAGTGGCAAAAGTCGTAATCAGCATAACCGATGCACCGCGCGGCATCAGTGTGGAGTGCCAGGTTGTTCCAGATGAAAAAGACAGTGAACTGACCCAGAAGGTCGCAGCCACTGTGGGGTATGGCCTGGCTGGCCATGTTAACGAAAAAATCCGTAATGCAATCCAGAAAAAGGGGAAGTCCAATGTCCACTGAAAACACCATCAAACAATACACTACCACCCAGGCTCCAGAGGGATACTGGACTGATGCTCGCGGCGTTCTGACGCCAGTCAGTCTGATTAAAGAAATCGACCGCGATCGCGACCAGCTCGTTGGCGAACTTGTTGAGCAGGCGATTGTCGTTTCCTCTGCTCTGAGTGAGCTGAAATCACGCGCCTTTGCTGACATTCAGGCGTTTATCGACCTTTCGGCTGAAAAATACGGGGCCACCAAAGGCGGTAAAAAAGGTAATGTCACGCTCTACAGCTTTGATGGCCGTTTCAAAATCCAGCGAGCCATGCAGGACAGAATTGCCCTGGACGAGCGTATTCAGACTGCAAAGGCGCTTATTGATACCTGTCTTGCTGACTGGACAGAAGGTGCCCGCCCGGAGCTGAAGGCGCTGGTCAATGAGGCGTTTGATACTGACAAAGAAGGCAATATCAATACCGGGCGCGTGCTGGCACTTCGTCGCCTGGAAATTGATGATGAACGCTGGCAGCAAGCCATGCAGGCAATCGGTGAAGCTGTGCAGGTCGTCGGTAGCCGTTCTTATATCCGCGTGTATGAACGTGTTGGTGACTCGGATGAATACCGTCCGATTGCTCTCGATATTGCCGGTGCGGGGGTGTGATATGTATGTTCTGGTAGATCGCGCCCATGCCCGTAAACCATGCAGTCCATTTATGTCTTATGCAGTCAGCGCTGTACTTGCTGAGCAAGTTGGCGATTTTCATAACGCTGCAACTGCCTGGAAAACTGCATTCAGCCTGGCGAAAACAGAGGTCAATTCTATCTGGGCAATATCGCGAATGGAGTTCTGTCTTCATGCGGCGAATCGTGGTTGGGGGATTCCGAATGAAAGCTAAAGAGTTCAATCTGCGATACCCGGTTGGTAGCGTCTTTATTTATCAGCCAAATCCGGTTTTACGTGGCGGTAAGGTCGTCAGCACCGTTGACCTGGCTCGTGACTATCGCGATATATCGGTAGTTGAAATAAACCAGGAACCTTATTTCGCCAATATTAAATCGCTGATACCTGCTGGCTGAAATAACTTTTAATTAAACCTGTTTTAAATATGGCGTAAACCCGCCGGGGCTGGCTTACGCCTGAATTAAGGAGTTCTGTAATGGAAAATAAAGAGAAATATCTCCAGCGTATTAAAAAACTGCTGGCAATGGCGCGTAATAACTCCAGCGCTGAAGAGGCAGCACTCGCGCTGAGACGCGCCCAGCGCCTGATGGAAACCCATAAGCTGACTGAAGCCGATGCGGCGATGATGGATATCAACGAGGCATCCACCCAGAAAGCCCCATCACATGCTGAAAAGATGCCTGAATATATGGCGCTGCTGGCTCATATGATAGCGCTGGCATTCGGGGTTAAGTTCTATACCACCCACGGTCATGAGCGCTGGGATGCTCCTGCAAAACGCACCATCACCTATTACGGACCGGACGAACGTCCGCAGGTGGCAGCTTATTCCTTCGAGGTTCTTGGCAAGCAGCTGGCGAAGGCCCGTCGCGAATACACCGCCACGTTGCGTAAAAATATCAAACCGGCCACCAAAGTGGCCCGCGCCGATACGTTCTGTTCTGCCTGGGTGAATGGTGCGTATGCCGTTATCAGTGACTTTGCCGTAACAGAGGCCGAAGAGACTCTCATGGAGAGCTATCGCAGCAAAAAGCTAAGTCAGGGCATGAAGAAACTGGAGCCTCGAAAACCCGGAAAAGCCAGCGGCACCGATGATGCAGCGAATCAGGGTTATCGGGCTGGTCGCAATGCGCAATTGCATCATGCGGTAAATGGTTCCGCCTCTACAGCTGGTTATATTGGAGCACAAAATGAAATCTGAAAACAAAGTCTTAACCCAGTTTGTAAGTGCAGTTGTTGATCATCGCCTTACCATTCATCGCAACGACGGTCTGTATCGTCATATGAGTTTTCGGCGACCAGGTACATCATGTTACGGCTTCGATATTGTTACGTGGCCGGGCTATCTGACCATCACTGGCGACATGGGAACATGGACGTTCAGCCGCATCGAGGACATGTTTGAGTTCTTCACTGCCTCCCACTTCGGCCGTCGCGATAGCTTGCTCATCAACCCCGGATATTGGGCTGAGAAATTCGAAGCCGGAGCTGGTCGCGGCCGTTATGAATCTCCGTGCTATGAGTTTGATGGCGGAGCATTCGCTAAAGGTCTTCAGGAATGGCTGGCTAGTTATCTGGAGCGATGCGACGACGAAGACGATGCCGAGACAGTAAAAGAGGCGGTCCGGGAGCTGTCTGGAAACGGCTTCACCAACGAGCGTGATGCTTACCATGCACTGAACGACGCCTATTTTCCAAAGGATGTAAGTTCGTACGACATTTCAGATGAGATGGGAACGATGATGACTTACAGCTTCCATTACCTCTGGATCTGCTACGCAATTGTCTGGGGTATTGAGCGTTATTTAGTATCCAGACTGGTCGATAAATCGATGGTTACCTTTTTAGCACTTCGGGAGGTGAAACCATGACTGAGCCGATGCGTAAACCCGTGGTATTCATCGCCGGGCCGATGACCGGGTATCAGGATTATAACCGGGCAGAGTTCGACGCCGAGGCTAGTATCCTGTCCGATCGAGGCTTCACCGTACTAAATCCGGCGATACTTCCTGATGGCCTTGAGCACCAGCAATATCTGGCAATTACGCTGGCGATGCTGGAGCAGGCTGATTCCGTTTTCCTCCTGGATGGATGGGAAAAAAGCCGGGGCGCAATGCAGGAATTTCAGCGTGGCCGTGAGTTAGGTCTGGTATTTATGTTTCAGTCATGGGAGACAGCAACCCTCGCCATTATGCATAACCGCTACTCTCCTCGGGAGGTGACCAGTGAATAATGTTATTGGATGCCAGTTCCTGGACAATGGCAATCGACGCATCTGGCATTTTCGAAACACCAGCCAGGTTGTTGAATACCCCAAATTACCTCTCCGAATTCGATTCCAGTTTTTTGATGCTCATAACAGGAAAATTCGCGGCAAGGCCGAGCAAAGTGAAATGAGAAAAGCCATTGACCATTATCGGAAGTTACGGGGGATTAAATAATGGATATCGGCTGGGTTTTAATTCTTATTATTTTTTATTTTCACCTTGGCTGGTGTTGGGTCAGCGTCCTGGAACGTATTAATCCAGATTACGTCTGGTCGCCTCTCAAGCACACCGCCGCACTGCTCCTTTGGCCATTCAGTCTAATCCTTGTCGATGCGGGAATGGAGGATACTCATGACCATCACGATTGATAGCATCTGGATTTTGCTTGGAATAGCGTGTGTTCTGGGGTTCGGTGGCTATCTGGGTGTTTTCTGGGCGGTTCACTTTATCCTGGCCAGCAAAAATATTAGGTTTTGGTTAGCTGACAAAATTATCTGGCCGCTGTACCTAAAAGTTAAGGCATGGGGGCAAAAATGGACGAAATGACAGCGCGTGAACGAGCTCGCTTGCGTAAGCAGCGTTCCCGAGCAAGCCAGGCTAAAACATCCGGTTTAAACCGCTTTGAAATCATTATTAACGATCAGGAGCTGGCCGCGCTTGAGCGTGGCCGTGTGAACCGTAACCCCGGACGTGAACCTTATAGCCGTAATGAATATATCGCACTATTGCTGCTTAATGATGCTCGTCAGTTACAACAGCAAGAGGAGAACACTCCTGCATGTACAAAATGTGGTTCAAAACCTCCAGAGCATTGTGGTGGAGCTTTCAAGGGAGAGCATAATTGCTGGTTAACGCTGAAATGTCTTAAGCTGAACTTAACCAGTGTGACTGGTCACAGTGAAAATAATAGTGAGGTGTGACCATGTTAATTAATAAGAAGGCGTTAATTGGGGCAATTAAAGCTGGTCAGAAATGGCTTCTTTGGGATGATACTACCTATCGAAGCACCATGCAGCGAATTACCGGGAAAACATCAAGTACGAAATGTACACTTGAGGAATTACAAAAACTACGCGAATATATGCATGAACAAGGATTCCCCAGAAAAACATCCAGGAAGCATGGCCGTAAGCCGAACGTCGCTAAATCGCGTAAAGCAATACTAAGTAAGATCGAAGCGTTACTGGCAGACTCGGGGCGCCCCTGGCAATATGCTGAGTCCATAGCAGAACGGATGTTTCATCAAAAAGTGATTGAATGGCTTGATGATGAACAATTAACCAAGGGAAGGTGCGAATAAGCGGGGAAATTCTTCTCGGCTGACTCAGTCATTTCATTTCTTCATGTTTGAGCCGATTTTTT
>PPYF01065879.1_pt1 | contig 31111 bp, 14 predicted proteins | sample 1559871 | NCBI WGS metagenome assembly PPYF01 (sample SAMN08240021, study PRJNA423297) | Human gut metagenome, whole genome shotgun sequencing project.
CTTTATTTGGTTGGGTACCCAGACCGGATTAGATCGTTTTGACGGTATCAATGTGAAAAGTTTTCTTCAGTTTTCAGGACGTACCATTTTTTCCATAGCCGAAACAGATTCTGTTTATTTGTGGGTGGGTACAGATAAAGGATTATGGAAACTCGATAGGAAAACAGACCAAGTGGAATCGGTCACTTTAGATACAAAATCGTTGGAAGTTAGATCAGTCTTTGTAAGCCAGACAGGTCGATTGCTGGTTGGAACCACTCATGGACTTTTTATCTATCAAGAGAGTGCTTTCAGGAAGGTGCTTTTCGGGTCAAATGCTTTGTCTTCTATCAATTTTATCACTGGCATTGTTGAAGGATATAAAGATACTTTTTGGCTGACTTCACAAGGTGGTTTGATTGAATATAATATTGAAACCGGTCAATCGAAAGTCTATACATATCAGGATGATGAGAAATTTGTTAGTTATTTTTCCTGTCTGGCTCTTTTAAAAGAAAAGCTATATTTAGGAACGGCCGGCAGTGGTATGCTTGTTTTTGATATCGGTAAGGCGGCTTTTTCTATTTGTCCTGAAGTGGAAAATGGATATATAAAAAGTATCATTACTGTTAATGATGAGATATGGGTGGGAACAAATGGAAGCGGTATTAGAATAATCAGTGCGTCTACAGGAAAAGAGTTATCGGCTATAGAGCATACTTCGAATGCGGATGCTATTTGTTCTAATGCAGTTTATTCTTTATTGAAAGAGGATGATATGCTTTGGGTAGGTACTTACATGGGCGGATTAAGTTATACTCCAGCTCATGGAAGTTTCTTTTCTGTTTATTCTTATCCAGAGCTTTTTAATTCTTATAATATGAATGTACGTGCTTTTTGGGTGGATGCAGATGGGAAAAAAGTAATAGGCACTCGTGACGGACTTTATTATATTTCTGAAACGGAACAAAGGATAAGGCATTATACACATCGGAATTCCATTTTGCGTTCGGATATAATTTTGTCTGTAAAACCTTTCAATCGGGATTTTTTAATTGGAACGTATGGAGGGGGCTTGTACTTGCTTCACAGGAATACGGGTGAACTTTCCTTTTTTCAATCAGATCAATGTTTTATGCAAGGGTCATTTAATGGATATGAAAGGGATGGAAACAATAAATTATGGATCGGCAGTTCCAAAGGTGTGTATGTATATGATCATTTGACAGGGGAATATGAGGTTTATAACAGTCGTAATTCTTCTTTGTCAGTTAATTCTGTTTTTTCATTGAAGGCAGATTCGAAGGGCAGGATGTGGCTGGGCACAGGAGGGGCCGTTTTTATGTATGATAGGGCTGCTGGGGTATTTAAATCGGATGTTTTTCCGGAGCATGTTTTACCATATACTAAAAGTGTACGATTCATTTATGAGGATAAAAAGAAGAATTTGTGGTTTTGTGATGATAAGGAGGGGGTGGTTAAGGTAGATGAGTCTTTTACGACATTTGAACACATCACGATCGATGATTTCTTACCGAATAATTCTGTGATGAGCATAGTGGAAGATCCTAAGAACGGCGGATTATGGTTTGCTACTCAGAGGGGGTTACTATATATAAAGGAAGAGGAAAATTATCATAAGATTTTTTCGTTATACGATGGCATTCCCGGATATATTTTTAATTCTCCGGTACAGATAACGGATGATAATACAATTTGGTGGGGAAATGAATGCGGATTGGTCTGTTATGATGCGGCAAAGAGCTGGAGTGAGATAGGAACAAAAGAGGTCCAGCCTCCCGTGATTACTTCCATTTCAGTCGCAGGCAGACCTTTGTGCCCGGGAGAGACATTAATGCCCGTTTCTGCTCCATTTATAGATGAGGTGTTTCTGTCTGTAAATGATAATAATATTTCATTCACTTTCTCAGCCTTGAATTATGCAGTGGAGAATACGGATTTATACGAGTATTGTTTGGAAGAATATGATAAGGAATGGAAAACTTTGATGAAAGGAAATCAGGTTTCTTATACAGAACTTCCTGTTGGCGATTATATGTTTAGGGTCAGGGCGGCTTCCAATCCTGCAGCAATAAAAGCGGTAAGGGTGGTTGTTGCCGGAAATACGCCTTTTATAAGATGGATTGTGGTGTTAAGTGTAGTCGTTTGTTGTATTCTTATTTATTTTTACTCCGGGTTATTGGGGAAGTATCGCACAATGAAGGAATATATAAATAAAAAGACGGAATCATCCGAAGAAAATCGGAAAGAAAAATATCAAAAATCAAGGATGGAAGAGAAAACGGCCATGCTCATTATTGGGAAACTGAATGAGTGTATGGAGAAAGATCGGTTATATTTGAATCCTGATTTAAAGTTGCAGGATGTGGCAAAAGTGGTGAAATGTAATACTGGAGAGTTGTCCCAAGTGTTGAATATGTTTATGAATATTGGTTTCACGGATTATGTTAATAAATATAGGATAGACGAATTCATAAAAAGAATACAGGATAAGTCTGCTTCCAGATATACCTTGGTTTCTTTGTCGGAACAATGTGGTTTCAGTTCTCGTACTTCTTTTTTCCGTTCGTTTAAGAAGTTTAAGGGAATGTCACCTGCCGAATATATAAAGGAACATGGGATATTTATTGAGTAGCGTTTGGAATAGAGGCGTTACTCTAGTGATTGGATAGAAGAAGAGAGTTCCATATTTTTTTGGAACTCTCTTCTTCTATTATGCAATTTGTTGATTCATAGTGTTGTATGATCTTTTTTGTCTCATTTAGTAGGTTGGGATTAATCCTGCTTTACAGAATGGTTGAAAAGACATTTCAGTTTCTAATTTTGCTGATAGAAAAATATTTTTATCCATTAAAGAAACTGATATGATTATGAAAAGCAGAACTTTTTTTATTCTTGTTTTTATCTTTTTAGTTAGCCTAGGATGTTTTTCGTGTAAAACGACTGCTACTGATGATTTTTCTATTGATTCGGAAATTGCGTATTGCCGGTCTCAGGCTATGCGGACGCTGGTTTCTATTCCTTTGTTAGATAAAATTCCTAATTCCATGGATTTAGATAGTATTAAATGGCGTTATACACAGGTAGGCTCTTGGACTTGTGGATTTTGGCCCGGTATCCTTTGGTATTTATATGAGGATACTAAGGATAATATGTGGAGGGAAGCAGCAGGGAAAGTAACCGATATGATTGCTCCCTTGGCTTACAGGAAAGCAAAGAGTCATGATTCCGGTTTTATTATGATGTGTAGTTTGGGCAACGGTTATCGTTTGACAGGAAAACCGGAATATAAGGAAGGATTGCTGCATGCCGCAGATTCTTTGGCTATGCTTTATAATCCTGTTGTGGGTACTATTTTATCTTGGCCTGGAATGGTGAAAAAAGAAAACTGGCCGCACAATACTATTATTGACAATATGATGAATTTGGAACTTTTGTTTTGGGCTGCGCGGAATGGAGGGGGGCAGTATTTATATGATATTGCCTGTAAACATGCGGAAACGACTATGAAACATCAATTCCGCAAAGATTATTCATGTTATCATGTAGCGGTGTATGATACGCTGGATGGTCATTTTATAAAAGGAGTTACCCATCAAGGATTGAGTGATGATTCTATGTGGGCCCGTGGACAGGCATGGGCTATTTATGGATATACCATGGTATATCGTGAAACACATGATGTACGTTTTTTGGATTTTGCCCGGAAGGTATCGGATGTCTATTTGTCCCGTATTCCCGAAGACATGATTCCTTATTGGGATTTTAATGCTCCGGAATTATCCTCAGGTGAACCGAAAGATGCATCGGCTGCTGCCATAACGGCCTCTGCCTTATTGGAACTTTCCACCTATATAAATAATAGTGATTCTGCATCTTTCTATCGGAATAAGGCTGTGGAAATGCTTCAGATACTATCTTCTCCGGCATATCAGGCTCGCAATAAAAAAGATGCTTTTTTATTGCATTCGGTTGGGCACATGAACAAGGGATGGGAAGTTGATGCTTCTATTAGTTATGCAGATTACTATTATTTGGAAGCATTGGTACGATTGAAACGTTTGAAAGAGAAACAATCTGTTTTGGCTAATTTATAAAATCATTGTTAATCCGTTCATATTATGAATACACAATCTATTGATATTAGTCTTTATCAAAAAGGGGATATAGCCTTGGAAGATATTTATAAGAAATTTAAGAATTGTTTTATGCGGTATGCGGGCAAGGTGTTATCTAGTGAATTTTATGCTGAAGATGTAGTGCAGGATGTATTTATAGGGTTATTTCAGCAGACAAATTATTTTGTATCTGAGGCTGCAGCCTTAAAATATATTTATGCAGCAATATATAATCGTTGTATTGATTTGGTACGCCATAGGCAGATAGCGCAAAGATACGAGGAAATCTATAGTAACGAAAAAAATAGAGTGGTACATATAAATGGATATAACGATTTGTTGGCAAAAGAGTTTTTTGTGATTGTGGAGAAAAGGATTAATTCCCTTCCTCCTAAATGTAAACAGATATTTATCATGAAATTCCAAAAAGAGTTTTCTAATCCGGAGATAAGCAGAAACTTAGGCCTATCATTGAGAACAATAGAGAATCAGCTATATATAGCTAGGGGAGTTCTTCGTAAACAGACGGATAGATATTTATGTTCTTGAATATGTGAGTGATAGAAAATATTTTTTCTGTCTTTTGAGTGTATTTTATTTTAGATTCGTTTAATAAGTAAAAAAAGAAAATGAAAAATAGAATGATTTAATAAATTAAACTTTAAGTACATGCTATGAAACAGAAAGACAAATTTTTATTACTTATGGTATTGTCTTGTTTGCCGTTAGGAAATGCGGTTGCAGAGCAAACAGGTGCAGGGTTGTACTCTCCGATTAATCAAGAAGTATTGCAGAATACGGTGAAGATTACGGGACAAGTTATTGATCCAAATGGAGAACCGATAATAGGTGCTACAGTAATGGAGAAAGGAACTACCAACGGTATTGTAACGGATTTGGATGGTAATTTTAGTTTGACTGTTTTTCCTTCTCATAAGTTACAGATATCTTACGTTGGTTTTCAAACTCAAGAATTGAATATTGGTTCTAACCGTTCTTTCAAGATTGTTCTAAAAGAAGATACTGAGCTGTTGGACGAAGTTGTAGTGGTAGGTTATGGTTCGGTAAAGAAATCGGATTTGACAGGTGCTGTAGCTTCTGTTTCTACTCAGGATTTGATAAGAAGTGGTAGAACGGATGCAGTAGGAGCTATGCAAGGGGCTTTGCCAGGTGTGCAAATTCAACGTTCTAATAGTAAACCAGGAGGGGAATATAATATTCTGATTCGTGGTTTGAATACAATTAGCGGAAGTACATCTCCCTTAATTGTTGTAGATGGTGTGCCAGGAGCTTCTTTATCTAACCTGAATCCGGATGATATAGAAAAAATTGATATTTTGAAAGATGCATCATCTACCGCAATCTATGGTTCCCGTGCTACTAATGGTGTAGTCATGGTTACTACTAAAAGAGGTAAGATAGGTAAAGTAAAAATAGATTATAGTGGATATGCCGGATATAGGAAATATACGAATATGCCCGATATGATGTCTGGTGAAGAATATGTGCAATTGGCACGAGAGGCTAAAAGAGCCGGAAATAATAATAAATATGTGGATGATAGTCAGATTTTCACAGCATCAGAGTTAAAGGCTATTCAAGATGGAAATTATTTTGATTGGGTGGATGCTGTTTCTAGTCCGGCCTTTATGACAAATCATACTATATCGGCTACCGGAGGTAATGAGATGGCTACTTATGCTTTATCTGCCGGATATTATTTTGAAGATGGTATGTTGGAGCCTCAAGAATATTCCCGTTATAATCTGCGTGCTGTTGTGGATGTAGAACCTAGCAAATACATGAAATTTGGAATTAATATGTATGGAACCCATTCAGTACGTGATACGGGTAACTCTGACTTGTTACAGGATGCTTTTCGTCTGCGTCCGACTTATCATCCGACTGATTTGGTGACAGGAGAAGAAATGTGGGCTTATTCTAATGGTCAGTATAATGCGTTAACTACCATGAAGAATGAACTGAATAAAACCAAAAAGTACAATTTGCTGAGTAACATTTATCTGGCAATAACTCCAATTAAAGGATTGACTTTGAAGACCACTTTCTCGCCGGATATAAATTTGGAAGAAATTGGCCAGTACAGAGGTAAATACACTAAAGCTAATAAAGGGCAAAATAAGGCAACCAGTAATTATGCGAAAAATAGCTATGTAGATTGGGTTTGGGATAATCTTGTAAATTATAACTTTGAATTGAAGGATCATCGCGTAGATTTGACCGGAGTGTTCTCTATGCAGCAATCACAAGATGAAAAGTTAAAAGGAATTGGTAATGGATTGTCATATAACTCTTTGTGGTATAATTTGGCAGGAGGATCGGCAAGTAATACTTCTTCTTCCGGTTTTACCAAAACGAATTTGATGTCTTATTTAGCACGTGCCAATTATGTGTATAAGGACAAGTATTTTGTAACAGCAAGTATTCGTTTTGATGGTTCGTCAAAATTAGCTGAAGGCAATAAGTGGGGAAGTTTTCCATCAGCAGCTGTAGCATGGAGAGTGTCAGGAGAAGAATTTATGAAGAGCTTGTCTTGGTTGAGTAATTTGAAGTTACGTTTAAGTTATGGTCAGACCGGTAATGATAATGTAAGTGCGTATCAGACGCAAGGATCTATTAGTGGTGCCAAATATTATACATTCGGTTCTAGTGAGTCTATTGGATATGTTCCCAATAATTTACGGAATTTGGATTTGGGATGGGAACGTACTACAGAATATAATGTAGGTCTTGACTTCGGATTTTTCAATAATCGGATTTCGGGTAGTGTGGAATATTATAATCGTTTGACAGAAGACTTGATTATGAATAAGACAGTACCTGTTACTACCGGTTATTCTTCTGTAAAAGCAAATGTAGGGTCTGTTAGAAATGAAGGGTTTGAGGTAAATATTAATTCGGATAATATCCGTACTAAAGATTTTTCATGGAGAACTAGTTTGAATTTTGCCTATAATAAGAATAAAATTGTAGATTTACAGTATAAGGAGAATTTGACTTCCCGTGGATTGTCTTTAGCTGGTATGAGTGGTGATTATAGTAATCTTTGGATTATTGGTCAGCCTATTGATATAAATTATAATTTGATGACATTGGGAGTATGGCAGCTGGATGAAGCTGAAGAAGCAGCTAAATATGGTTGTAAACCTGGTCAATATAAACCTTTGGATTTGAATGAGGATGGTGTGATTGACGATAAAGATCGTGTGATTGATGGTAAACGTACTCCGGATTGGACAGGTGGTATGACTAATACATTTACATATAAGGAATTTGATTTGTCATTTCAAGCAGCTTTCCAAGCAGGGGCAAGAGCTAGAAATCAGTTCTATGTTTCGTATGCATTGGAAAACAACAATCTCAATTTTAATAATTTAAGAAAAGATTATTGGACTCCGGAAAATCCTACCAATGCTTCTGCACAGCCTAGTAACATGGGTACTTATCGAAGCAAGGCAGGATCATGGGGAAATGCAAAATCGGAAATGTCACATACGATGTTTTCCAGTAATTTCCTTAAGATTTCTTATATTACTTTGGGATATACTTTTAAACCATCGGTTCTTGAGAAAATGAAATTAGGCAATTTGCGTTTATATGCAACAGTTCAGAATCCATTTATTTTCTGTGCAAAGGATGTGGTTGATCCTGAACAGTTGAATGTCAGCATCAATACATCGGATGCAATGACTCGCAATGTAATATTTGGTATTAATTTATCATTCAAATAATTAGGATAGTATGAAAGCAAAAAATATATTTACTAAAGGTTTCCTGTTGGCATCTGTGTTTGCTCTTTCGGGATGTTCGTCTTTTCTGGATGAAAAAAATTGGTCTAGCCAGTCTGCTGAAGAATATTATGCTACGGCTGAAGGATATGAGTCTCTTATTAATGGAGCCTATTCCACATTAAAATCTGTTTATAATACAACCAACTATTTTCTGTTGACCCAACTTGGTACGGATTTGGGGACTCAGAATGACGGAACAGCAACCAATGCTTTAAATCAGTATACAGTAGATTATACCAATGATAATGGCACTGTCTATAATCAGTGGAAGGTATTATATGAGTCTTTGAAAAATGTAAATGCTGCTATTGGTCGTGCTGCTATGGTAGTTACAAAGGATCAAGATATTTTTGATGGTATTGATAAAGAAATCTTGGCCCAACGGGTTGCGGAAGCTAAGTTCTTGCGGGCGTTATATCTTTTTGAAATTGTAAAAAATTGGGGGCAAGCTCCATTGATCTTGGAAGAACCGACCTCACCTTCTACAACTTCGCAATTGGATAGTGGATCTGATTTTTACAGACAAATTCTGGCAGATTTGCAGGACGTTATGGATTCTTCTCTTCCCATGAAGCAGACTTCGGCGAATTATGGACGTGTATCAAAAGCGGCTGCTAAACATCTTCGTTCTCTTGTTTATTTGACTCGAGGATATCAGAGTTATGCAGAAGCTGATGATTTTAAAAAGGCTTACGATGATGCTGTAGATGTAATTAAGAATTCCGGACATACATTATTGGATGATTATGCAATGGTTCATCGTCAGGCAAATGAAGAGAATGATGAAATTATTTTCAGTCTTAACTTTTCTGCCGGAGCAGGATGGAATAATAATATTCAGACAGAATTCTATTTGTTTGTTTATCGTGAAGGTTGGACTGATTTGGGCTTTTCTTCAATTTATTGTAATGATTATGCTTCTGTTATGCCAACCAAATATAGTTATTTATTATTTGATTGGAAGAAAGATAGACGTACGGAAGTTACTTTTATGAGTCCATTGAATGGTGACCCGGCTACTTCTATAGACGGACGTGCTTATGGTAGAAATTGGTTTGAGAGTACAAATGGGGTAAATGTGGCAAAGGGTGATACCGTAATTTATTTCCCTGTTCCCGGAGAGAGTGGTTATAAACAATATACAGATGCTGAAAAAGCGGCTGCTAATAATCGTGGACGTTTTTTCTATAATTATCCTGAGGGTTCTTATGCTGATGCTGGAAATGATGATTATTATAAAACCGGTTATCAAAGCTTTAATGCAAAATCACGTGTTTGGCTTCCTGTTTGGAAATTTAAAGATTGTAATACCCGTTATAACAGTTCGGGAACAGTAGAAAATGGAACTCGTGATATTTATTTGTTCCGATTGGCCGAAACTTACTTAATTGCTGCTGAGGCTGCTGTTAAAATGGGAGATAACTCTAATGCTTTATACTATATAAATCAGATACGTAAACGTGCCATGAATAATGCTCCGGAAGGTGGACTGCAAGAATATGTTGGTACTGTTACATTAGACAATGTATTGGATGAAAGAGCATTGGAACTTTATGGAGAAGCACCACGGTGGAATGACCTGCAGCGTACAGGAAAATTGGCAGAAAGAGTTTTGAAATACAATTGGGATGTCACTAATATTACAGGTGGATTGATTCAGACCCAATTAAGTGAAGCTACCTTTAAAAGTAAATATGGTCTTCGTCCTATTCCTGTTACATGGTTGAATACTTTATCCAACGGTCAGGAATTAGGAAATAATCCGGGTTGGGAGTAATTGAATTATCTTAATATTATAATAAGTTTATAGCGTATTCTTCCTTTTTTGTTGATCTATAGTAAAGACGGTTTTTTAATCTGTCAATGACATAAAAAATAGAGAGTACGCTATAAATGTATACCTTTGCAAGGTATAAATAGTTAGTATGATGAAAAGATTATATATAGGTGTATTATGGATGGTATTTTCTTTATCCATCCTTCAGGCAAAAGAGATAAAGATGTCCTCGCCGGATGAAAAGTATCAGTTTACTTTAAGTGATGAGGGTGGGAACTTGCATTATTCTTTGAATTGGAATGCTAAAGAAACGATAAAACCATCTTTATTGGGTATTAAGGCTAATACTATATGGCGTGATCATTTGTCATTAGGTGACATGACAACTGCCGAACAGGATACTGTCTGGCATCCTGTATATGGAGAACGTAGCACCATAAAAGATCAGTATAAAGCTTGGTCGGTAGTCATTAACCGTCAGAATTCTCGTGACAAGTTGGTTTTGGATATACGGGCGTATAATGAAGGGATTGCATTCCGTTATCGGTTTCCCGGCGGACAATATTTGAAGATCACAGATGAATTTACTGAATATACTTTACCGGAAGGAACAAAAGCTTACTTTACATCCAGGGCTCAGACTACTTATGAATTTCTCCCATTGGAAGGATGGCCCGGTGAATCAGACCGTCCGTTGCTTTTGACATTACCTGAAGGTCCTTACGTATGTCTGGCTGAAGCGCAAGTGGTAGACTATGTGCGTACAAAATTCAAGTTATCGACAGAAAAAAAGAATACGATTCAATCTGCTATGTATGGTCCCGTAGAAGATATTGCTCCTTATCATACTCCTTGGAGGGTGATTATGTGTGCTGATAAACCGGGACAAATATTGGAACATAATGATTTGATTCTGAATTTGAACCCTTCTTGTAAAATAAAGGATACTTCATGGATAAAACCCGGAAAAGTGGTGCGTGAAGTGACATTGACTACAGAAGGAGGAAAAGCTTTGGTCGATTTTGCCGTGAAACGCAATCTGCAATATATTCATTTTGATGCGGGATGGTATGGATTTGAATATGACAAGGTTTCTGATGCTACTACAGTGACATTAGACCCTCGTAGAAATCCGGATATAAATGCTTTGAACCTGAAAGAGGTGGTAGCTTACGCTAAAGAACGGGGTATAGGAGTTATCCTGTATGTTAATCAACGTGCATTACAACAGCAATTGGATGAGATTCTTCCGTTGTATAAGTCTTGGGGGATAGCGGGTATTAAATTTGGTTTCGTACAGGTGGGATCACAAGTATGGACTAAATGGATGCATGAAGCGATCAAGAAATGTGCTGATTATGGCTTGATGGTTGATGTACATGATGAGTACCGTCCTACAGGGTTCAGTCGTACATATCCTAATCTGATGACTCAGGAAGGTATCCGAGGTAATGAGGAATTTCCTGATGCAACACATAATGCTACTCTTCCCTTTACCCGGTTTATAGCTGGAGCGGCGGATTATACCATTTGTTACTATCGTCAGGATTTCGGTCGCTTGAATGCAGACAAGGATAGTTATGGTGTTCCTCGTTCTAAATCTATCCAGACCACTCCTGCGCATCAATTGGCTTTGGCGGCAGTTTATTATAGTCCGTTGCAATATATGTATTGGTATGATAAACCATCAGATTCTCAAGACGAACCCGAGTTGAAATTCTTTGATGATGTATATACTACATGGGATGATACAAAAGTGTTGCAAGGGGAGGTCGGTGAATTTATTACTATAGCCCGTCGTAAAGGAGAGGAATGGTTTATCGGTTCGATAACAAATAATGAGAAGCGTGTTTTATCTGTAAGCTTGGATTTCTTGCCCGAAGGAAAGAACTACATAGCGGAAATTTATACGGATGGGGATAAATCAGTGAAAACACGTACTAAAGTCAGAGTTTCTACTTATCGTGTGAGCAACAAGACGAAATTAAACTTTTGTTTGAAAGCATCCGGGGGGGCTGCAGTTCGTTTAGTTCCTGACGATGGAAATATAAAATCTGTCAAAAACTATAAGCAGCAGCGGTTATGAGAAAGTTTAAAATATCAGTCCTGTTGAAATTGGGTTTCTATTGTCTGTTTTTGAGTATAGGACTTGAGATGCAGGCCCGAAAATTTGTGCATCCGGGAATATTACATACAACAAAAAGTATTGAGCGGATGCGTGCTCAAATCGCTGATAAGGAATATCCTGCCTATGGTTCTTTTGAATTATTGAAAAGTCATCATTGTTCTCAGGCGGATTATCAGCCTTTCGGACCTTTTGAAATCATTTCAAGAGATGGTGAGTTTCGTCATACAAAATCAAAAATGGAGCAAGACTTTAGTGCAGTCTATCAGAATGCATTGATGTGGGTTTTGACTGGTGAAAAGACTCATGCCGAGAAATCTTTGGAATTATTGTTAGGCTATGCCGGAACACTTAAAAGAATTCCGGAAACGAATGATGCCCCTTTGTTGGTGGGGTTGGAAGGATTAAAGATTATTTATGCTACTGAAATACTGCGTCATACTTATAAAAAGATGACAGTTGTTCAGTTTAATGAGATCAGTAGAATGATAAGGGAAGTGTTCTTGCCTGTAATGGAAAATTTTTACCATCGTAAGCCTTATACAAATGGGAATTGGGGGCCTATTGTGACTAAAGCTTATATGGCAGCTGCTATTTTATGGGATAATGAGGAAATGTATAATAAGGCGGTTGATTTTTATCTTCATGCCAATGATAACGGAACAATAGCTCATTATATCAGTGGGGATACCGGTCAGATACAGGAGAGTGGTCGTGATCAGGGGCATAGCATGTTGGGTATAGGTGCCCTGGCAACTGTTTGTGAAATAGCTTGGCAACAAGGTGATGATTTATATTCGGCTCTTGATAACCGGCTTATGAAAGGGTTTGAGTATGTCGCAAAATATAATTTGGGGTATAATGTTCCTTTTGCTGTGTGGAAGGATGTCACAGGAAAATATAGCAACTGGACTGAGATATCTAATAAAGGAAGGGGTAGATATATGCCGATTTTTGAAATGACCTACAATCATTTTGTTATACGGAAAGGGATGCAGATGCCTTATACGGAACAGGTTCTTCGGCAGATTCGTCCTGAAGGATACGATCGTGATCAGCCTGCTTTTGGTTCTTTGTTGTTCAATGAAGCGGGGACTAAAAAGAATTATGTTGACTTGGTAAATCCTTTTGTTGACAGTCACCGTTCCCGATGGTTTTTTTTCAGTTCGGCATGTCGTCCGTTTGGTATGGTCAGCCTTAGCCCTGATACGGATACCGAGCACTCTTGGGGATCAGGATATCTGTATGACTCAAAACAAATACGCTGTTTTAGTCATGTTCATAATTGGCAGATGTCCGGTGTGGCGGTGATGCCTACCGTTGGCGAGTTTAAAGGGCATTTGGGTATGAATGCTTATCAATCGGCTTTTACTCATGATGGAGAGATAGCTAAACCGGGATATCATAAAGTGAAACTGACAGATTATGACATAACAGCAGAGTTGACTTCTACTATGCGCGTAGGCTTTCATTGTTATACTTTTCCGAAAAGTGATGCCAGTTATATTTTATTTGATACGGGAGCGTTTTTGGCACATGGACCTACAGCTTATTCGGAGGTTTGGAAAGTAAGTGATAAGGAAATAGCCGGATGGGAGATGATGGAACGTACAGGACGTCGTCCTAAAGATACTCCTGTTTATTTTTATGCACAATTGAGCAAGCCAATGGATAAGGTTGTATCTTGGCGCGAAGGCCGGATAGAATCTAATAGCAATCCGGAAAGAATATCAGGTAAGAATGCGGGTATGGCAGTCCGATTTAAAACAGAAAAAGACGAAAAGGTGATGCTGAAAGTGGCGATTTCATATGTCAGTGTAGAACAGGCACGTAAGAATATGTTAACGGAACTGTCAGGCTGGGATTTTGAGCAAGTAAAGCAGTCTTCTTTTTCCGAATGGAATGATTGGCTTGGAAGGATAGAAGTGGAAGGCGGTAGCAGAGAACAGCAAATAAAACTCTATACGGATTTGTGGCATGCCTTATTGGGACGCCATGTAGTCAGTGATGCCGATGGACATTATATGGATATGACTTCCGACTTTCCGCGCATACGGCAAATTCCTTTGGGAGAAGATGGAAAACCTTTGTATAATCATCATAACTTTGATGCATGGTGGGGAAGTCATTGGTCACTGAACATACTCTGGTCTATGGCATATCCTGAAGTTATGGATAATTTCTGTAATACAATGATAGATATGTATCAAAACGGAGGTCTGATTCCCCGTGGACCATCAGGAGGAAATTATACGTATGTGATGATTGGTGATCCGGCTGTTTCTTTTTTTGCTTCGGCTTATAATAAAGGAATTCGTAATTATGATGCGGAACTGGCTTATGAAGGTTTGCGGAAAAATGCTTTTGTGGGAGGTATTCGCGACCATGCCGGTTATGAACATAGCAAGACAGCTTATTCCGGTGGCATGAAATATTATGAGGAATGGGGGTATGTGCCTGACGGACGGAAAGATGTTGAAGGGATGCATACTACCGGAGCTTCCATGACATTGGAATATGCCTATCAGGATTGGTGCTTGGCACAGATGGCGAAAACAATGGGGAGATTACAGGATTATGAGTTTTTTATGAAGCGGTCAAAGAATTATCGTAATCTTTGGAATCCGGAAAGTGGTTATATGCAACCTCGTGGAGAGGATGGCAACTGGTTACCTTGTTTTGATCCGTTGGAATTGACAGAAAAAGGAGGATTTTGCGAGAGTAACTCTGCTATTTATTCACACTATGTTCCACATGATATGGCAGGATTGATAGAACTTTATGGAGGTGCCGACCAGTATGTTAAGAGATTGAATGCTAATTTCGAAAAGAGTGAGTCGTATGGGTTTTTCCGTTCTAATAAAACAAAGGAAGGCAATTGGACAGATTATGGTAATCAGCCGGGGACTGGAATGGCTCATTTGTTTAGTTATGCAGGAGCACCTTGGCTTACTCAGAAGTGGGTGCGTAAAGTAAAAGCTGCTTATTGTGATGTGACTCCCTATGGAGGCTATCGGGATGATGAGGATCAGGGACAGATGGGGGCTTTAGGTGTTCTGATGGCAATCGGACTGTTTGAGGTGGATGGTGGTTGTGCGGAAAAGCCTTTTTATGAGATTACTTCTCCGCTTTTTGATAAGGTTACTATTCATTTGGACAATCGTTATTATTCCGGAAAGACTTTCCAAATCATAACGAAAGGAAATTCAACTGATAATATGTACATTCAAAATGCTTCCCTTAATGGGAAAAAGTGGAATAAATGTTGGTTTTATCATGAAGACTTTATTAAGGGGGGGACTTTGGAGTTGAAATTAGGGGCAAAGCCTAACAAAAAATGGGGTGTAGAAGAACTTCCTCCTTCATTTATATCTTCAAAATAGAGATTAAAAGATTCTTGTTCAAAACATCGGTAAAGGATCTGTGAACATAAATTAGATGTGAACTGATTATTTACCGATGTGTCTGTAGAAGAAGCTCCGAGCATTACTTTGAAACTACCCGGTTCCACACGGAAATTCATATTTTTGTCCCATAATCCTAAATCTTGTGGTCGCAATCTGAAATGAACAGTTTGTTCTTCTCCAGCTTTCAGACTGATACGTTCAAAGCCGCGTAATACTTTGGTATAAGTGGTAACGCTGCTGATTTCATCCCGTAAATAAAGTTGTACTACTTCATCTCCTTTTATTTTTCCTGTATTTTTGATTTTACAACTTACATGGATATCTCCTTGTACTCCTTGGTGTGATGGTGATATATGTAAATCACTGTAAGTAAAAGTAGTATAACTTAAGCCATGCCCGAAAGGATATAACGCTCCGTAAACGGAAGTAGAGGAACTTTCGTCTGACCCTGGTTTAAAGGGAAAAGCAAAAGGAATTTGCCCTACAGATTTAGGAAAAGTAACTGCCAGTCTTCCCCCCGGATTATAATCGCCGAACAAGGCTTCGGCCACAGCTTGTCCGCAAAATTCTCCGGGAAACCAAGCATGTAAAATGGCAGGTATATGAGCTGCTGCGTAATTTATAGAAGAAGCGCGTCCGTCGAGCATTACTAGAATGATCGGTTTCCCGGTTGCACAAACAGCTTTTAAAAGTTCTTCCTGCCGTCCGGGAAGGTTAAGGCTGGTTCGTGAACGATCTTCCCTGACGGTCAGTTCATTCCCTCCTAATACCATGACTACCACTTCGGCTTGTTTAGCTGCACGAATGGCTTCTTCCATTAATTGGACTTCTTCCGCAGTTTTCGGAAAATCAAGGATTTCACTTTCTGGGAAATGAGGATCTATGATGTCACATCCTTTTTTATAGATCACTTCTGTATGAGGCAACAGTTCTTTTATACCTTGGTAAACGGTTTTAATAGGAGCATTGGCCGGACCGTATCTGCAAATCAATTGAGTCTGTTCGTTGGCGTTGGGACCGATAACAGCAATGGAACGGATAGATTTGGATAAAGGAAGCAGGTTAGTTTCATTTTTTAGTAATACCAGCGACTGACGGGCAGCTTCCAATGATACAGCTTGGTGTTCCTTACTATGGACTATTTGTTCTGCTTGTTTACCATTGCCACGATAGGGATTGTCAAATAAGCCTAGCCGGAATTTGATACGAAGTATCTCGGCTACCCGTTTGTCGAGAGTCTCCTGAGAGATTTTGCCATTATCAACAGCTTTACGAAGAGGCAAGATAAAATCGGCAGGCGGAGTGAAATGGGTACGGATATTCAGTCCGGCATTGACCGCCTGTGCTATTCCGTCTTCGTATGTATCTGCTACTTTATGCTTGTTGGAGATAAATTCCACAGCTTCACTATCCGATACTACGTATCCTTTAAATCCCCATTCTTGACGTAATATTTCGGTCAGAAAATGGTAGCTTCCCGTAATGGGTTCCCCGTCATAGTCATTATAAGAGCTCATTACTCCCAGCGCTCCGGCTTCTTGAAATGCCATCCGGAAAGGTTCTATATATAAGGTACGCATTTCTCGTGGGGCTACGTGTGGGTCGGTTCGTGTCTTTCCGTCACGTCCGCCTATCGGGATACTATAAACTGCAAAATGTTTCGGAGTAGCTACCAGATTATATTTTTGCAAACTGGTAATCATTTGTTTTCCTAATTCTCCTACTAAATAAGGATCTTCTCCGTATGTTTCTACACATCTTCCCCAGCGAGGGTCTTGGGCGATATCAAGAATGGGAGAATAGATGTTGGTATATCCTAATGCCACTGCTTCTTTAGCTTCCACTTCTCCGATACGGGCTATTAATTTTTTGTTCCAGGTGGCACCCTGTCCGCACTGGGCGGGGAAGTAGGTTGCCCGGTCATGACATAATCCGCGAATACCTTCATTGGTGAAATCTACTGGGATACCTAAACGTGTTTTTTCTACAAACCAGCGTTGAATGGTGTGTTTGGCATTCACATGTTTGGCGTATGGAAAAGAATATTCGGACTTGAAAGCCCCTAATCCGTTATGTTCTTCATCTATGTTTCCTATTCCGTCTTTCCATACTTCTGTTTTCCAATTGTTTTGAGGCAACGCATCTTTTAGTACGCGTCCTGAACCGTAAAGTGTGGCCATTTGACAGGTTTTTTCTTCTAGTGTCATTTGTGAAAGCAGGTCTTGTACTCTGTCTTCCAGCGGGGCTTTAGGATTTTCATATAGATCCATTTTCCCGTTCTTGTTGAAGTCTATCCATCCTTTGTGGTAAATTCCGTCCGGTATGCCCCCTGATATTGGGGTACAGAATAGGAAAGTGATTGCTACAGATAAAGTGTGTTTATTCATGCTATTTAAGTTTTGTATATGTATCTAATACGTACAAAGATAGGTTTTTACTCATTTCTTTGGAAGATAATTTTAGAATAAAGTTGAGTGTTTCTTGATTCTGATTCGTTTTTATAATAAACAATGAAGATAGCTATGAAACATGTATTTTTATTTGGAATATTCGGTTGGCTTTTATCATTTACGCTTGTTGCACAAACAGGAATTTGGCAATGGTCTGTACCCGTCCATAATTTTAGTACTCATCCCAAAAATCCTGAGTCAAGGGCTTACTTGTGGATTCCCGGGCAGTGTGAACAAGTAAAAGCAATCTTGGTTGCCCAACACAATATGGAGGAAATTTCTATCCTTGAAGATGAGGCTTTCCGACAACGTATGGCTGAGCTTGATGTTGCTCAAATATGGGTATGTCCTTCTTTCAATCATGGATTTGATTTTACGGATGGGGCATGGGAAACTTTGGATGGCCTTTTGGCAGATCTTGCTGAAGAATCTGGATATAAAGAGTTGTCTACAGCTCCTTTAATAGCCATAGGACATTCGGCTGCTGCTAGTTGGCCTTATTATCTTGCTGCCTATAAACCGGAACGTACATTGGCATGCATTTCTGTCAGTGGTCAGTGGCCATATCATCGTGATCGCTGGCTATGTCCGGATATTTGGGGAGAACGTAACATCAATAAAATTCCTTGTCTGGAAACCATGGGAGAATATGAATCAGCACATACATGGAGCAATGAAGGTTTGAAAGAACGTAAGGAGCATCCATTGCTGCCTTTAAGCATGTTGGCCTGTCCTGCTGAAGGACACTTTGCCTATACTCCGGAAAAAGCACAATATATAGCTCTCTATATCAAGAAGGCAATGCATTATGGACACGTAGATCCGACAAAGGAGGGATGGTTGATGGAGCGATGGAAAAAAAATGAAAAGCCTTCATGTATTCCGGCACCGGTAAATCAATTTAAAGGGGATCCTGCACAAGCATTTTGGTTTTTTGATCGTGAGATGATAGAGGCTACTTTGGCGTATCAATCCCGATATTACGATATGAAGCCACAATTGGTAAGTGTGTCTCAAAACGGAAAAACAGTATCCCAACAGAATACTCATTTACAAGTTCACCCGGCTTTTATACCACAGGAAGATGGTATCACATTTCAATTGACCCCTGTTTTTTTGGATACTGTTCCAGGAGAAAGTCCCCGACTTTCCAATTGGACTGATTTGCCTGTTGGGGCATCTATTGGTCATGCTGGAAAAGCTCCGGTCCTGCAGATGATTACCGGCCCAGTTGTTTTAGTTGATTCTGTGACATTTCGAATACAATGGAATCGGGGAACTTTATGGACGGACAAGAAATCGGATATTGTTTTTTCAATAACTCATCCGGGAGATGAAGAATATAAACCGGCTGTTCAGCAAGCTCAGATGATAATTCCGGTTAAAAATACGGAAGGACAGCAGCAATATATTAAGTTTGCAACGTTACCGGACATAAAGCGTGGTACTAAGTACGTTTCTTTATCTGCTGTTTCCAGTTGTGGCTTGCCGGTCGATTTTTATGTGGAATCGGGACCGGCTTATGTGGATGGTAATCGATTGATATTAACTGCTATTCCTCCTAAAACCACCTATCCGGTAAAAGTAACTGTAATAGCATGGCAATACGGAAAAAACTCTGATCCTAAGATAAAGACTGCAGAGCCGGTAAAGCAAACATTTTATATTCGGTAACTTTAAATTTGAATGGAAGAGGCGGATGATAAAATAATTCATTTGGATTGAGTGGAATAGCTTTATGATACGTATTTTTGTGAAAGAGAATGAATAGAATTATGAGAAAGATCGTTTTATGGATATGCTTGCTTGTAACAAGTGTATTATATGCACAGGAAACTTCCTTATCGGTGAAACTGTCACAAGGTCATCCCCGTTATCTGACGGATAGTAATGGCAAAGTTGAAACGCAGAAGTTGATAAAGGAAGAACCGTGGGCACAGGAAGTGTTTGAAAAGTTAAAGCAACGGACTGACCGATATGCTGACCGAGGGCCTGAATGGCTTACTTCCCGTTTGCAAATGTATTGGAAAACTCATGCAACGGAGGTATATATTAAAGGAGAATATTATGATCATGCAGGAGGAGAGAAGGCGCCGGCTCCTACGGTGATGTATACCGGTGCACGCAGTCATGCAACTAACTATGTACGTCCCAAGCTGGAAGATTTGAAGCCTTATCAGGAAGATGCTCGGGGAATGTATCTGGCAAATGGGACGTTGGAAGGCAGACCGTACGAATGGGTGAATATCAGTAAAACCGGAAATATCATCCAAAGTATTAATGTAGAGATACTGGGTATCGCCCGTGATGCCGCTTTTCTTTGGTGGATGACCGGGGAGAAGAAATATGCTGATTTGGCAGCTTCGGTATTTGACACTTATATGACGGGGATTTATTACCGGAATGTTCCCAAGGATTTGAATCATGGACATCAGCAGACTTTGGTGGGTATGAGCAGTTTTGAAGTCATTCACGAGGATGCTGTGAATGCTTTGGTTCCATTGTATGATTTTTTATATGATTATTTGAAAACCGATAAGGCTGATAAGATGGACATCTATGCCGGAGCATTCAAGAAATGGGCGGATAATATCATTGATAATGGAGTGCCGCATAATAACTGGAATCTGATGCAGGCACGTTATATCATGAGCATCGGCATGATTTTGGAATCTGATGCTTCTTATCCGGATAAAAAGGGAGGCGAGTATTATATTGATTATGTGTTGAATCGTTCTTCCATCCGTCAATGGTCACTGAAACAGCTTGCTGATTATGGTTATGATGCTGAAACCGGTATTTGGGCTGAATGTCCGGGTTATAGTCAGGTAGTTGTCGGGGATTATACGGATATGGTCACTATCTTTGACCGTAATTTGGGTATGGACCTGACCGAGGAGATTCCTGTCATAAAAAAAGCGGTGGCCGCCGACCCGCAATATTTGTTTCCGGATTGTATGACAATGGGTTTTGGCGATACACATCCCGGTAAATTGAATCCTGCTATCTTTGCCCGTATGGTAGCTAATGCCCAGAAACATGGTAAAAAACATGCATGCCAATGGCATCAGCATGGAACTTTATGGAAAAGGATATCGTCTGGCACCGGATGGAGGTATTGGCTTGACCCTTTATTCCGGTTTGGATTATTTGGAGTATTATAGTCAGTTCCCTGCACACAATACGGTTTGTGTAGATGGAATCTCTTCTTATCCGGTTATGAAAAGCAATCATGCTTTCAAATTATTGAACTGCTACCCCGAAGCAGGGATGAAAGTAGATTATCAGCCTGTGAGTTATAGTGAAGTCTTTTTCCGTGAACCTGAATCACAAGCTGATCAAAACCGTATGATGAGTATTGTGACTACAGGAGAAAAGAACGGATATTATGTCGATATTTTCCGTAGCAGGAAAGTGGAGGGAGGAGATAAAATGCATGATTATTTTTATCATAATATGGGACAAACCATGAACTTGACTGCTGCTGACGGGAGTAGCTTGTTTCTTCAACCAACGGAGGAACTGGCTTTTGCTGGGGCACATATATATGCCTATTCTTATTTGTTTGACAAGAAAAGTGCCGAGACCTCCAAAGATATTAAAACAACGTTTACTATACAGATGCCGGATGAGGATAATATCAGTATGAATATGTGGATGAAAGGTGCTCCTGAACGTAAAGTCTTCTCGGCTTTGAGCCCGATGACTGAAGGATTGAGCCGGATTCCGGATATGCCTTATGCTATCAAAGAGCAACCTACGTTGACTTTTGTAGCCCGCCAACAAGGTGAAGCTTGGAATCGTCCGTTTGTAGCTGTTTATGAACCTTCTTCGGTAAAGGAGCCGGGATGTATTTCCTCCGTTACTTTTCCAGAAGTGGAAAGTGGTGTGGCTGGAAGTCATGTCGGAATTTGTATTCAACAAAAAGAGGGGCGTGTGGACCGGATTATTTCTTCGGATGATGCAGGTCATTTGTGTAAAAGTGGAGAAATGACTGTACAAGCTGCTTATGCATTGTGGGGAAATAAACAAGGCGATGATTGTATTTTCTTTTTGGGAGGAGGTACACTATTGAAAACTCCACATGTTGAAATAAGTTCATTGACAGTAACAGATGTGATGTTGGTGTATAAAGAGGGCGTTTGGAAATATGCAGCTTCTGCACCTTGTAAAGTCAGGATGAATGGAAAAGAATATAATTTGTTGCCCGGACATGATTTACGCAAACTTTGATATAAACTTTCTTTTATAAAGTAATCTTTTTAAATCATCATCCTTTCTTTTTCATACAGCAAATAAGAAGTGGATGATGATTTTTTCTTTTTTTGATAGGGAAAATATATTCCCTTTTCACTATATTTGCATTATTTGATAAACACGAGGTTCCAAATATGCACAATGTAATGAAAAACATTTTAAGATTTATATTTATATTGTTTCTTATATTCTTGTCTTTACCCATTTTCTCTCGTTCCTACGCTTTTCGTGGCTTGTCTGTAACTGAGGGATTATCAGATTTAGTGGTAAATGCCATCTATAAAGATTCTTTAGGTTATGTGTGGTTGGGGACCGGCAATTCGTTGGAATGTTTTGATGGAATTCATTTCAAGCATTATCTTATTCCGGGTTCAGATGAAAAATTGAAACGGGTAAATGCCATTGCTGAGATGCCTCGCAATGAATTGTGGATGGGGAATGGTAGTGGATTATGGCGTGTTAGCAAGCAGAAAAATAGTTTGGAGCCCATTGCCCGTGAAACGATAGGATATGCTGTGCGCTCTCTTTTACATGATGGGAAAGGAATACTTTATATAGGAACAGAAAGGGGGCTTTTCATTTATAAAGGAGGTAGCTTGAACCAAATTATGATAGATCCTAATATGTTGTCGGCGGCGAACTCTATTGGTGGCTTGAATTTGGGAGAAGATGGAATACTTTGGATGGCTACGGAGAATGGTCTTTATTCTCTGCGACTTTCAGATAGAAAAATAGAGGCTTATCATAATGTGATGGAAGAGAAGCATGTTTGTTCTTTTAAGAATATAGCTAGGATTGGGAGTATGCTTTATTTAGGAACGATGGGGCAGGGAATCATCAGTTTTGATACACAAACTAAAGAATTTGCTCGTTTTGTTGATGTAGGTTGTAATGTAATTTCTTCTTTATCCGGTGATGAGAAAAGCCTTTTGTATGTGGGAACCGATGGTAACGGAGTTCATTTTGTATCAACGGATAAAAAGAAAGTTGTTCGTTCCATGCGTCATGAAACAGGGAAGGATGAAACTTTGCGTTCTAATTCCGTTTATTCTGTTTTGGTTGATAAAGAAGGTTTGATTTGGGTAGGATTCTATCAGCTGGGGTTGGATTACACATTATATCAGAGTGGGCTGTTCTCCACTTATACGTATGCTCCTTTTTTTGATTCCAGAGATATGCCAGTACGTGCACTTGCTATCAAAGAGAAAGAGAAACTGATTGGATCTCGTGACGGACTTTTTTATATTGACGAAGAAAATCATCGTTATAAAAGTTTCAAGGTTCCACAGTTACGCTCAAATATGATTTTCAGTTGTCTGTATTATCAGAATGAGTATTATATAGGTACATACGGTGGTGGAATGTATGTTTTAAATCCTGCGACTTTGACACTCAGAGATTTTGAACCGGATGGAGGAATGCCTTTTAGTAAGGGACATATTTTTTGTATCAAGCAGGATCGTGAAAAGAATTTGTGGATAGGAACATCTTTAGGAATATTCTGCTATAAAGACGGCAGACAGATAGCTCATTATACCAGTGCCAATTCTAAGTTGCCAGAAGGGAACGTATATGAAATCTATTTTGATTCCACTCATAAAGGATGGATATGTACAGAGAATGGAATGTGCATTTGGGACCCCTCTGCCCGGACATTGAAAACCGATGTGTTTCCTAAGGGATTTATTCATAAGGAAAAAATAAGAGTGATCTACGAAGATTCCAACCATGATCTTTATTTTTTTCCGGACAAAGGCTCTCTTTTTATCTCTGATTTGTCTATGACTATTTTTAGGCGTTTGCAGCCGGGGACTCCTTTGGATGGGAATGATGGTATGTTTATTGTAGAGGATCGTGAAAAGTGGTTATGGCTGGGAACTAACAATGGTTTGTTCCGGTATGATAAGAAAGACCATTTTATTCCTTATAATTTTGTTGATGGTATTCCCAGTTCCATTTTTACTCTTTGTCCGCCGGTACGTGATGAGAACGGCATTTGGTTTGGAAACTCCAAAGGGCTTCTGTATTTGGATACAGTGCGGATGAATCAGAGGAAATCCGTTCCCTATTCGGTTGCCATAACAGATATATGTGTAAATGGAAAATCTGTAGTGCAATCTGTTGTGGGAGATGGCGGCAAGAGTGAAATTTCATTGGAAGCTTCTCAGAAGAATGTTACCTTTTACTTTTCTGATTTCAGTTATACGGCACCTGCTTTTATGTCATACGAATATCAATTAGAGGGTGAGGATACCGGATGGATGGCTTTGACAGGTCGTTCGGATATTACTTATTATGATTTACCGTCCGGTAATTATACTTTTAAAGTAAGACAGATGGGGAATCCAGAGTCAGAAACTCAGCTAACGGTTAAAATAGCGTCTTCTATTAGTATATGGAGCATAGTGTTCATCGTGATAGCTGTGGTGACCGGAAGCATTGCTGTCCTTTATCAAAAAAAGAAAGAGGTGGAGAACGAAAGGGAAGAACTGATGCCTGACTCTGCTAAAGTTATAGAAAAGGAGATGTGTCCATTGGCACATCATCTCATACTTTGTCCTATTTATTTAATCAGTATCTAAACCGTAATTATTATGATTATATCAATGATTATCGCATAGCTGAATTCAAGCGCTTGGTGGAGAAAGATGAATATGCTAAATACACTTTGAGTGCTTTGGCTGAGTTGTGTGGGTTCAGTTCAAGAGCTTCTTTCTTTCGATATTTTAAAAAAGCGACTAATATCACTCCCAATGAGTACATCCGAAGTATTGGGAAAAACAATGAATAACCTCTCTATTTTTTGTTGAGAGTCTCAAATTATTATATGATACTGAGTGTATCAAATTCTTAATCTGTTATAAACTAGCGGATTAGTCTGTCTTTGGTCTAGGGTAATGATATGAGATTTATTAGAATAGAAAAAGTGTTTTTCTTGTCCTTCTACCTTTTATATTTGCATTCGTAAATGTAACCCAAAAAGCTGAAGACATGAAAAACATATCCATGAAATCTACTCAATTAATAGAGGATTCTTATACGAATTATCATCATTCGGTCTATCTGTATATCTATTATAGGATAGCTCATAAAGAAGAGGCGGAAGACTTGGCTCAAGATGTGTATGTACGGCTGATGGACTACGATCGGATGCTCTGTGCAGAGACTATTAAGTATTTCAGCGGAATTAAATCTTTCGCACCGTACCGTTGAAAACCATTTAAGGATAGGGCGGCATGAGGTGCGCGAGTTTATCAAACAGTGTATATAATAAGAAAACAACAATAAAACTGTTAATATTAAATTTTAAGTTTATGAAAAACGAATTCTTTAAATTTTCATCGAGAAGAATCTTGTTTTCTACGGTGATGGCTTCTGCCTTGTTGGCAGGTAGCCCGCAGACTGTATTTGCAGAGGTGAATGGGGTGCAGACTGTTATGCAGACTGGAACGGTAAAAGGGCAAGTGGTGGATGCTACAGGAGAACCGGTAATTGGTGCTACGGTACAAGTAAAAGGCACGACTAATGGTACAATTACCGATTTTGATGGTAATTTTACATTGAATAATGTTCCGGAAAAAGGCATATTGGTCATTTCTTATATCGGATACAAGACTCAGGAAGTTAATATATCAGGGAAAACAAACGTTAAGGTCGTTTTGAAAGAGGATACTGAGGTGCTGGATGAAGTAGTAGTAGTTGGTTATGGTGCCCAAAAGAAAGCTTCTTTAACTAGTTCTATTAGTCAGATCAAGGGGGATGAGGCTTTTAAAAATAAGGGTATTGCTAATGCTACAGTAGCTTTGCAAGGTGAAGTTCCGGGATTGACTATTACACGCACTTCTACTCGTCCGGGTAGTGAGGGAGCAGAGATGAAAATACGTGGTGATATTTCTGTTAATGGAAAATCTTCTCCATTAGTTATCATTGATGGTATAACAGGTTCATTGGATGAGTTAAATGCTATGGATGCAAGTGATATTGAAAATATTTCAGTTTTGAAGGATGCTTCGGCTGCGATATACGGTGCCCGTTCGGCTTCAGGTGTTGTACTGGTAACAACAAAGCGTGGTAAAAAAGGAAAGGCTCAAATATCATATAGTGGCTCTGTTAGTCGCACAATTAACGGTATTCAGCCTCCTATTACAAATAATCGGGAATGGTTGGATATGTTTTATGAAGCTCAATATAATGATGCTGCCGCTTTAAATCCTAGTTTAACTACTGCTGATGAAATTCATAAAGCTGTAAATTGGTGGATATTTAATTCTTTTGGTGGTCCTACTTTGGATCAATCGGATATTGATCCGGCTACTGGTGCACCAACAGTATATAAGGGGGAAACTCTTTTTAATGCTCTTCGTGCAGGTAAAGTCTTGACATTACAAAATGGTGATAAAGTGGAACGTTGGGACCCAAATGTGTATATGATGGATTATCTTTATGGTCAGGCAACTTCTCAAAAGCATTCGATTAGTATTTCTGGAGCAGATGAAAAGTTTAGTTATCGAGCGTCTTTGGGGTATGCGGATAATAATTCACAGTTGAAAGTTGCTAATGATGGAGAAAAAAAATATAGTGGTCGTTTAAATGCTGATTATCAAGCGACAGATGCTTTGAAATTTGAAACAAGTATGTCGTATGACAAACGTGATATTATAACCCCAACTACTGATGTGGGAGCTGGATATTTTGATCCTTGGTTTTGGACTGTGTATAATAAAAATGGTCAGGCTTATGATACATTTAGTGGTAACCGGAATCCTATTGGTGGGTTGACCCAAGGAGGGGAGAAGAAAAATTCATTGACAACTTTTAGAGGAAGTGCTAAAGCAACTTATGATTTTTCTAAATGGGTAAAAGGACTTTCTATTTCAGCTTCGGGGGCTTATAAGACTGTACAGAGAAATATGCAGGAAGTGAAGAATAAAGTACAATATTATGATTGGGTAGGTACACAGACTGGTAATAAGCAAGGTCCCGGACAATTGAAAGAAGAAATAGCGAAATGGGAAAACATTACTTTAGGTGCTTTTGCTAATTATAATCGTACTTTTGCTGATGTGCATAGCGTTTCTGCCATGTTGGGTATGACTGCCGAACAAGAAACATATAAAAGGGTAGGTGCGGTTCGTAAATCCGGTGCTGTTTATCCGGGGTCTGGATTAGCAGATTTGGATGTATGGGTGAATGGAAATAATAATGAGGCATATGGTGGACAGAATTCTTGGGGATTGGTTTCTTATTTAGGGCGTTTGAATTATACTTATGCTGATAAATATTCAATAGAGGTATTGGGTCGTCGGGATGGGTCTTCTAAGTTGGCGAAAGAACAACGTTGGAAAAATTTTTATTCTATTTCTGGTTTTTGGAGACTTTCAAATGAAGACTTTTTAAAAGATGTTTCATGGTTGAGTGATTTGAAGTTGCGTTACAATTATGGTAGAACAGGTAGTGTGGAAGGTATTGACAATTACGAGAGATTTGCTACTATCAAAACTGGTACGACTATTTTTGGTGTAAATCCCGGTACGCATACTTCATTGTGGGTAGACGGTATGAGATCTGCGGAACGTACATGGGAAACTATTGACAGCCACGATGTGGGAGTGGATTTTGCTTTTCTTAGCAATCGTTTGAGAGGTTCATTTGATTATTTTATCAAGACCAATAACGGTATGTTTATTGATGTACAATATCCTTCTATTTTAGGTGCGGCTGCTCCTAAAACCAACAATGGTAAGTTTCGTGCCCGTGGTTGGGAGTTGGCTTTGAATTGGAATGATCAAATAGGTCAGGTAAAGTATAACATTGGAGGATCTCTTTCGGATGCATGGTCAAAAGTGCTTGAATTAGCTAATAATGAAAATGTACCTAATGAGGGTAAGAATGAAAATCGCTTAATCGGTATGCCAAGACAAGCATTGTATGTATACCAAACTGATGGTATTTTCCAAAGTGCAGATGAAGTGGCTGCATATTATGAGAAGTATTATTGGAATGCGGATCATTCAGGACCGAAAGCTAATAATATTCTTCCTGCCCCTCAGGAGGCATCTACTAATACACTTCGTCCGGGGGCTCGTAAAGTAGTCGATTTGAATGGTGACGGTGCTATAACAAAAGATGATCTTTACTATGCAGGAGATATGGCCCCTCGTTTGACATTTGGCTTTAAATTGGGATTGGAATGGAAAGGAATCGATTTCTCGGCTTTCTTCCAAGGAGTAGGTAAACAAGTATTGTTAAGAGGTGGATATTTGGCTGCTCCATGGACTACAAATTATGTTCTGCAAAATAAAAACTTCGCAGGGAAAATGTGGAGTGAGAATAATCGGGATGCAGAATATACTATTGCTTCACGTGACCAGAATTTTAATAAGTGGAATTATAATAATAAAGATGTCAGTGTTCAGAATAATCGGTATGTCCGTTTGAAATCTTTGGTAGTGGGGTATTCATTGCCTCAAAAGTGGATTTCAAAAGCCGGACTCAGTAAATTGAGAGTTTACTTCTCCGGTGATGATCTTTGGGAATGGACAAAAGTAAAGGATGGATATGATCCGGAATATGGTGAAAATTCAAATAACACATTCCCGTTCAGCAGATTGCTGACATTCGGAGTAGATGTTACATTCTAATAACCTGTTAAAATATAAACATATGAAAACCATAATAAATAAATTTTTTCTTGCATCGGCTGTGGTGATGTCATTGACTGCATGCAGTGACTTTCTTGATAAAGAACCGTTGTCTCAGGGAACAGAGGCTATTGTGTTTAAGACTCCTGAACATTTTGAACAGGCAGCCAATGCTTTATATAATGTAATTGGATGGAAAAATCTGGATAATAAGCCGTCATACGGTGATATAATGGACCGAGGGACGGATATCAGTGGATTAGGAAGCAATGGAGGTGGTTCGGCATCGGAAGGAAATTGGAGTTGGGATAAGCCTTATTCGCATATCCGTACTTGCAATATATTGTTGGAAAAGGCAGAAGCTTATGATGGTAGCCAAAGTGATATTGCCCAGTCTGTGGGGACTGCTTATTTTTTTCGCGCATGGCAGCATTTTTATTTGTTGCAACATTTTGGTGGTGTGCCTATTTCAGACCATGTGTTGACTGTTAGTGATGGAGTGTTACAGGCCCCGCGAAACAGTCGGTATGAGGTGGCAGCCTTTATTATGTCCGATTTAAGAGAGGCTGTAAAGCGTTTGCCTAAAGAAACGGAAATTCCGGAAGGAAGCAAAGGAAAAGTAAGCAAGGAAGCTGCCAAATCTTTTTTGGCCAGAGTATTGCTTTATGAGGCTACGTGGGAAAAGTATGTTCCTGCTATCAATTATGATTTAGATGGTGATGGGAGTTCGCAGGGGGCAGGAACTGTTAAACCGGAAGGATATCCTTCTATAACCGATATGTTGACAGAAGCAAAGCAGATGTCAAAAGAGGTGATAGAAGAAGCTGAAAGTGGAACTTATAAGTTGTGGGCAGAATGTGATTCTTTGAGTTATTACTATTTGTTTAATATTGATGATAAGGGTGGAAATATTCCTAATTTCAAAAGTGCTGGAAAAAGTACGAATAAAGAATTTATTTTCTCAAAAAAATATGACTACGATCTGAGTCGTGGTGGTATTAATTTATCGCATTCGGTCATGGTAGGTGCAGCAACGGGTATGAGTGCTCAGTTTGGTGAATCTTTCCTTTGTCGTAATGGACTTCCTATTCGTATCAGTTATACAGGTAGTATGTCTGATGCGCAGAATAATCCAGAATTCGAGGGATATGCAACATTTATAGGTGAATATCGTAATCGTGATTATCGTTTTGTTGGTTGTACTTTCTTACCTGACCGTGTATCTTATAGTAGCCGTACTGAAGATGGACGTCAACGTATGGATGCTAGTCAACCTTATCCTACTCCTGTGTTTCCTAAGGACAATGATCATTATGATCCTACTGATCCCGTATATAGTAGTTCTTGTGCAGTCTTCCATCCCACAATTAGAAATAATAGTACAATGGGGGGATACAGCAGCCGTAAGTATTTGATTGAAGGGGCAAATCGTCCGGATAATACAGAATCTGCAGATTTTCCATTGATTCGTTTGGCAGAGGTGCATTGTATTTATGCCGAGGCGACTTGTGAATTGAATAATGGAAACATTTCAGATGAAGATCTTAATTTCTCTATTAATAAAAATCGTGCTCGTGCTGGAGTGGCTCCTTTGACCAATGCGTTAATTGCTAATGTTTGGGATGCTGGTTATTGGGATCATGCTACAGGAAAAACTATTTGTAAAAAAATGAATATGTTGGATGAAATACGTAGAGAGCGTGCATGTGAACTTTTTGGTGAAGGTTTTCGTATGGACGATTTAAAACGTTGGGGTATTGCGCATATTAACTTGACTGGTCGTAAATTGGGTCGACATGTTTTGGGGACGGCATACGAAACAGAGAAAGCCAATGATGCCACTTACTTCGGTGAACCCTGTTATTATCCAGAAAAATATCCTTTGCTTTATGGGCTTTATGAGGGCTCTGATCCTAACGACCCTGACTATGGACGTTCTATAGCAACTTTGGCTGGTAATTTGCTTTATACACAAAGGGATTATTTAGATCCTATTCCTCGTCAGCAGATACGTTTGAATCCGCAATTAACGCAGAATCCTGGTTGGTAATAAAAACTGAAGGATAAATCGAAAATCAATAGACTGATTTATAGTAGTTAGGGTGTGAAATAAGAATATTCTTTAGGTAAAGGATTATTTCATGCCCTAATTGATAATGAAATTGTGGTATATTAGAATTGCTGGTAGGCGCTTTGAGTGATTGATCGTTATTGAACGTATATTCTAAAATAAATAGCAGACTTTACAAATGAAAAGAATGAGAACATTATGCTTGACAGGTCTTTTATGGATGATGACCTGTATTCTTTATGCACAAAACCAGTTGATAACTTATACGGTTCCTGGTGACGGGGTGGAGTTGAAAGACGATTTTACAGTTCGGGTGAGGCAATCTGGCAGTGGATGGAAAGAAGTAGTTACTTATCCGGTGAAAGTAGATGAAGTACGCCAGACGAAGCATCATGTTGAACTAGCCTCAATGGGATATTTTGACTTTTCCGGTCAGGTGGAAGTTTCCGTTAC
>PPYF01099248.1_pt1 | contig 31095 bp, 22 predicted proteins | sample 1559871 | NCBI WGS metagenome assembly PPYF01 (sample SAMN08240021, study PRJNA423297) | Human gut metagenome, whole genome shotgun sequencing project.
TATTATATATAATTATTCATCGCATGTTCATCAGATTAATTCCCGAATTAAGGTGCTAAATAATGATTAAAAACGCTTAGTTCGTTTTCTTTACATATACTTGGATGCTGGTATGGATTGTTCTTGTGTTTTAGTTCATGAGTTTTCTGCTGATTTGTAGTGATATCTGGGTGAAATGAACATAAAAAAATGAATATTTTACTCTAAATACTACATAATGAGGATAATTATTCGTATCTTTGTCGCCCGAATAAACAAAAGAAGCTTTGGGAAAGTTTGATAAATACAAAATAGACCTGAAAGGTATGCAAGCAGATTCATGCAAATATGAGTTTGTGCTAGACAACCTTTTCTTTGCCAATATTGATGGACCGGAAGTGCAGAAGGGTAAAGTCAATGTGGTGTTAGTTGTAAAGAAAACATCTCGTGCTTTCGAATTGAACTTCCAGACAGACGGAATGGTGTGGGTGCCATGTGACCGTTGTTTGGACGATATGGAACAGCTTGTCAGCTCGACAGATAAGCTGCTGGTTAAGTTCGGTCATGAATATGCCGAAGAAGGTGACAATCTCATAGTAATTCCCGAAGAGGAAGGTGAGATTAATGTAGCATGGTTTATGTACGAGTTTGTAGCTTTGGCCATCCCCATGAAGCATGTGCATGCTCCGGGTAAGTGTAACAAGGCAATGACCAGCAAATTGAGTAAGCATATGCGCACCACTCCGGATGATGATATGGCTGAGGATACATTTGCTCCGGAAGAAGAGGTGGAGCTGATGAATGAAGAAGAAACGCAGGTAGACCCGCGTTGGGACGAATTAAAGAAAATATTAGATAACAATTAAAGATTAAAGAAAATGGCACATCCTAAGAGAAGACAGTCAAAAACAAGAACTGCGAAGAGAAGAACTCATGATAAAGCAGTAGCTCCTACACTGGCTATTTGCCCGAATTGTGGTGAGTGGCATGTATATCATACTGTATGTAGTGCATGCGGTTACTATAGAGGTAAGCTTGCAGTTGAAAAGGAAGCTGCCGTATAATTACGGTCAGTTTGACTAAAACTTATACTTGAATATCGGGCGTCTAAAAAGATTTGTAATTTAATAAGCAAACCTTTTTAGACTACCGTTGTTTCAGTAGTTCTATAAGTAAACAAGATTTTAATGGAAAAAATAAATGCAGTAATTACAGGAGTCGGCGGTTATGTACCTGATTACGTCTTGACAAACGACGAAATCTCAAGAATGGTGGATACCAATGACGAATGGATTATGACTCGTATCGGAGTAAAGGAAAGACGTATCCTGAATGAAGAGGGGCTAGGTAGTTCCTATATGGCGCGTAAAGCTGCCAAACAGCTGATGCAACGTACTGGCGCAGACCCGGATGATATAGATCTGGTGATTGTAGCTACTTCTACTCCGGATTACCACTTCCCTTCTACAGCTTCTATTTTGTGTGATAAGCTAAGGCTGAAAAATGCATATGCTTTTGACTTGCAGGCAGCCTGCAGCGGATTTCTCTATCTGATGGAGACTGCGGCCAATTTTATCCGTTCTGGTAGATATAAGAAGGTTATCATTGTGGGAGCCGACAAGATGTCGTCAATGGTTGATTATACAGATCGTGCTACTTGTCCTATCTTTGGAGACGGCGCTGCAGCTTTCATGCTCGAGCCGACAACAGAAGATGTAGGTATTATGGATGCTATTCTGAGAACCGACGGCAAAGGTTTGCCTTTCCTGCATATGAAAGCGGGTGGTTCGGTTTGTCCTCCCTCTTATTTTACTGTAGACAATCACATGCATTACATTTATCAGGAAGGACGTACTGTGTTTAAGTATGCCGTATCCAATATGTCGGATGTTAGCGCGGCCATTGCCGAGAAAAACGGTCTGACAAAGGATAGCATTGACTGGGTGATTCCGCACCAGGCCAATCTTCGTATCATCGATGCTGTGGCACATCGTCTGGAAGTTCCTCGTGAGAAAGTGCTGATTAATATCGAACGTTATGGCAATACTAGTGCTGCTACGTTACCTCTTTGCATCTGGGACTTTGAAGATAAGCTGAAGAAAGGCGACAACCTTATTTTCACTGCATTCGGCGCAGGATTTACCTGGGGAGCTGTGTATGTGAAGTGGGGATACGACGGAAAGAAGCAGTAACATGCTATTGCTGAATATAATATGATAAAAACGCATCCTATCTCGATTCGATGCGTTTTTTTGTCTCAATTCAAATACTGAAGTCATGCACAAAGCAGGTTTTGTAAATATCGTAGGAAATCCGAATGTAGGCAAGTCCACATTGATGAATGTTTTGGTAGGTGAGCGTATTTCTATCGCCACTTTCAAGGCGCAGACCACCCGTCATCGGATTATGGGCATCTATAATACGGATGACATGCAAATTGTGTTTTCGGACACTCCGGGTGTATTGAAGCCAAACTATAAGTTGCAGGAGTCCATGCTGAATTTCTCCACTTCGGCATTGGCGGATGCGGATGTGTTGCTGTATGTGACAGATGTGGTTGAGACTCCCGACAAGCATAATGATTTTGTGGAGAAAGTAGGACAGTTGGACGTTCCGGTATTGCTGCTTATCAATAAGATTGATTTAACCAACCAGGAAAAGCTGGTGGAACTGGTGGAAGCGTGGAAGGAATTGCTGCCGAAGGCAGAAATTATTCCTATCTCTGCTATTTCGAAATTTAATGTGGATTATGTCATGAAGCGGGTGAAGGAGCTGTTACCCGACTCTCCTCCCTATTTCGACAAGGACCAGTGGACGGACAAGCCGGCGCGTTTCTTCGTGACCGAAATAATCCGTGAGAAAATTCTGTTGTACTATGATAAGGAAATCCCTTATTCGGTGGAGGTGATGGTAGAACAGTTTAAGGAGGAGGCAAAGAAAATTCATATCAGTGCCGTAATCTATGTGGAGCGTGATTCGCAAAAAGGTATTATCATAGGCAAGCAAGGAAAGGCTTTGAAGAAAGTGGCTACTGAAGCGCGCCGTGATTTGGAGAGGTTTTTCGGGAAAACGATATTCCTGGAGACGTTTGTGAAAGTTGATAAGGATTGGCGGAGTTCGGACAAAGAACTGCGTAATTTTGGTTATCAGTTGGATTAAGAGTTATTCATACGACTGTGACAGTCGCAAAAAACAAAGAGAGTGAGCTATGGGAAATTTAGTTGCAATCGTAGGACGTCCCAATGTGGGAAAGTCTACATTATTTAACCGCCTGACCAAGACACGTCAGGCAATTGTGAATGAGGAAGCGGGAACCACCCGTGACCGCCAATATGGAAAGACCGAATGGTTGGGACGTGAGTTCTCAGTGGTAGATACTGGCGGTTGGGTAGTGAACTCTGATGATATTTTCGAAGAAGAGATTCGTAAGCAGGTATTGATGGCGGTGGACGAAGCCGACGTGATTCTGTTTGTGGTGGATGTGATGAACGGAGTTACAGACCTCGACGAGCAGGTGGCTGCCATCTTGCGTCGTGCCAAGAAGCCTGTGCTGCTGGTTGCCAATAAGACCGATAATCATGAACTACAATATAATGCCCCTGAGTTTTATAGCCTGGGTTTGGGTGATCCTTACTGTATTTCTGCTGTAACGGGTAGCGGTACGGGCGATATGATGGACCTTATCGTCAGCAAGTTCAAAAAGGAATCTGATGAAATTCTGGACGAGGATATTCCCCGCTTTGCAGTAGTGGGACGCCCGAATGCCGGAAAGTCTTCCATAGTCAATGCCTTTATTGGAGAAGACCGCAACATCGTGACGGAGATTGCCGGTACCACGCGCGATTCTATCTATACCCGCTACAATAAATTCGGTTTTGATTTCTACCTGGTAGATACGGCGGGTATCCGTAAGAAGAACAAGGTGAATGAGGATTTGGAGTACTACTCTGTAATCCGTTCCATTCGTTCCATTGAGAATGCAGATGTATGTATTTTGATGGTAGACGCTACGCGTGGCATCGAAAGCCAGGATTTGAATATCTTCTCTTTGATTCAGAAGAATGCCAAGGGGCTAGTGGTTGTGGTAAACAAGTGGGACTTGGTGCAGGACAAGACTGTGAAGGTGATGAAGACTTTCGAAGATGCTATCCGCAACCGTTTCGCTCCGTTTGTGGATTTCCCTATCATCTTTGCTTCGGCACTGACCAAACAGCGTATTCTGAAGGTATTGGAGGAGGCGCGTGATGTGTACGAAAATCGTATGACGCGTATTCCGACAGCTCGTTTGAACGAGGAAATGCTGCCGCTTATTGAGGCGTATCCACCCCCTTCAATTAAGGGTAAGTATATCAAGATAAAATATATTACGCAGTTGCCCAATACCCAGGTGCCGTCATTTGTTTATTTTGCAAATCTTCCACAATATGTGAAAGAGCCTTACAGACGATTCTTGGAAAATAAGATGCGTGAGAAATGGAAGTTGACCGGAACTCCGATAAATATCTATATCCGGCAGAAGTAAAATATATCGTGATGATATAAGTCGATTCTATTAACTGGTTTTATGAAGAGAAAGCGTTCGGAATATAGTTTCCGGACGCTTTCTTATGTAATAGGTTAGAAAATGAGGTGCAGTTTTATCCTTCAAGGTTCTGTATCTCCACTTCTTTGACTTTCCGGAATAGGTCGGATGCAAATATGAAACTGTTCAACCGCTCGTTGGTGGAAGTGAAGATGTCGTCTTTATTGCCTTCCCATTCTTTGTGTCCTTCGTAAATATAGATAATTTTTTCTCCGATGCCCATTACAGAGTTCATGTCATGAGTGTTGATGAGAGTAGTCATATTGTATTCCCGGGTTATATCTTGTATCAGTTCGTCGATGACAAGCGAGGTCTTGGGGTCAAGTCCTGAATTAGGTTCGTCACAGAACAAGTATTGCGGATTTAGGGCAATGGCACGGGCAATGGCTACGCGCTTCTGCATACCGCCGCTGATTTCTCCGGGAAATTTGTCTTTGGCTTCAATCAGGTTTACACGTTCCAGGCAGAACATGGCACGACGAGTCCGGTCGCGCAGGGTATCGTTGCTGAACATGTTCAGTGGAAACATTACATTGTCCAGTACCGTCATGGAATCAAACAGCGCGGCACTTTGGAAAATCATTCCCATTTCCCGGCGGAGCGCTTTCTTTTCCTTCTTTCCCATGGCGAGGAAGTTGCGGTGGTCATACAACAGTTCTCCTTTGTCTGGTGTCAGCAGACCCACGATACATTTCATGAGTACGGTTTTTCCCGAACCGCTCTGCCCTATAATCAGGTTGGTCTTTCCATTCTCGAAAGTGGCATTGATATCTTTCAGTACCTCTTTTTCTTCAAATGATTTGCAAAGTCCTTTCAGTTCAATCATCCCATTAAAAGTTGAGTTAATATTAGGTCGGCGAATAAGATAAGTACGCTGCTGCATACTACGGAGTCGGTGGACGCCTTACCCACTTCGATGGAACCGCCTTCGACGGTGTAACCGAAGAATGCCGATACACTGGCAATGATAAAGGCAAAGAACAGCGACTTGATGATGCCGCACCAAATAAACCATTCGACAAACATGTACTGCAAGCCGTATTCTAAATCTACTGCCGACATGATGCCGCCGAACCAGCAAGTACAGAAGGCACCTATGATACCAGCGAATATACTGAACGTCACCATCAGTGGAATGGTTGTCACCATAGCAGCAATTTTCGGTAGGATAAGGTAGTTTGCAGAATTGACACCCATAATTTCAAGGGCGTCTATCTGCTGGGTGACCCGCATGGTGCCCAGCTCCGAGGCGATGTTTGATCCGACCTTTCCTGCCAGAATCAGACACATGATGGAGGAAGAGAATTCCAGCAGCATGATTTCACGGGTTACATATCCCACTGTCCAACGGGGCATGAAGGGACTCTCAATGTTCAACTTTATCTGTATGGTGATTACAGCTCCGATGAAGAAGGATATCAGCAATACGATGCCGATAGAGTTCACGCCGAGCTGTTCCAACTCGTTGACATATTGGCGGAAAAACATACGCATACGTTCGGGACGGGCAAATACGCGCCCCATTAGTATGATATATTGTCCCACTGTCTTAAGTGCTTTAAACATAACATATAAGTATTTGAATGCAAATGTACACTATTTCGGCTTATTTTTGCTACATTTGCGGCGAAAACCTTTAGAGTATGGAAGAAGAAAAAGGCATAAAGGACAATGTAGAGGAAGTTAAGGGAAATCTGCAGGTCGGACTAGGCTTGACTGCCGGGGCAGAGCCACGGGAGGAAGGTAGCATGGTGCTGCGTACAGAGGATTTGGTGAAAAAGTACGGAAAGCGTACGGTAGTGAGCCATGTGTCTATTGATGTGAAGCAAGGGGAGATTGTTGGTTTGTTGGGACCGAATGGCGCCGGTAAGACAACTTCGTTTTATATGACCGTAGGGCTGATAACTCCCAATGAGGGACGTATCTTCTTGAATGATTTGGATATAACGAAATATCCGGTATACAAGCGTGCACAGACGGGTATCGGTTATCTGGCGCAGGAGGCTTCCGTATTCCGTCAAATGAGTGTGGAAGACAATATTGCATCTGTACTGGAAATGACCGACAAGCCTTTGGAGTATCAGAAAGACAAGCTGGAGAGCCTGATTGCAGAGTTCCGCTTGCAGAAGGTAAGGAAGAACAAGGGTAACCAGTTGTCAGGTGGCGAGCGGCGCCGTACAGAAATTGCCCGTTGTCTGGCCATTGACCCCAAATTTATTATGTTGGACGAGCCTTTTGCCGGTGTAGACCCGATTGCAGTGGAGGATATTCAGCAGATTGTGTGGAAGTTGAAGGATAGGAATATCGGCATTTTGATTACTGACCACAATGTGCAGGAGACGCTGAGTATTACCGATCGTGCTTATCTGTTGTTTGAAGGAAAGATTCTGTTCCAGGGTACGCCCGAAGAGCTGGCCGAGAATAAGATTGTGCGTGAAAAGTATCTGAGTAACAGTTTCGTGCTTCGTCGCAAGGATTTTATGAAGTGATCCGAATACTGCCATTGATAGAAATAAAAAAAGACCACTCATTCAGTGGTCTTTTTCATTTCTCCTTAAATCTCTATGATTAATATTTTGGAGGTCTTGCTTCTTTCACTACCATCTGGCGGCCGAAGAATTCAGCACCGTCTAGTTCGGCAATAGCTTTAGCTGCAGCAGCGTCATCTTCCATTTCTACAAAAGCGATGCCTCTGAAACGTCCGGTGGTGCGGTCATTGATAAATTTTACAGAAGATACTGTGCCGTAATCTTCCATTGCCTTCTGCAGGTCATTCTCCTTAACGCGGTAGTTAAGGTTTCCAACATAAATGTTCATAATGAAAATGATAAAATAAATATAATGAATAAAACTCTCTTGGAAGGAAGGCTGAATAATAAATGGATTACAACGACAGAGAGTTTACAAAAGCGTTCTTGAAAACGGAAGTAAAAACCATGTAATGGAAATCGAAAAACTAATGCGCCATCATTCCGCGACAAAGAAACGCATAAAATTCGGATAAACAATGTTTTTCTTTAATTATTTTTGTGGATTGTCGTGTCTTCGGGCAACTCTCGTTTCTCCTCATAGAAACCGGACGATTCGGTTTATCATCGTCTTTTCCTCGAGTATCTTTCCAGTAAACTTCCTCTGTTGTCAGCCCGATTGTTGGGCTCTTCTACCGCTCTATCCAAGAATTAAACTGAAATAAATCGGCAATGTTCTTTTGATAATTGAAAGAATAACGCTAATTTTGCACGCTCATTTGAGATATGGAACAAAGTATAAATCAAATAAATAATTGTCAGAATGAACGTTTCATTACAAAACATTGACAAAGTAAGCGCACTGCTTACTGTAAAGCTTGAGAAAGCAGATTATCAGGAAAAAGTAGACAAATCGTTGAAGAGCTTCCGTCAGAAGGCACAGATTCCCGGTTTCCGTAAGGGAATGGTTCCTATGAGCCTGGTTAAGAAAATGTATGGTAAGTCTGCATTGGCCGAAGAGGTGAACAAACTGCTTTCAGAAACAGTATATAAGTATATCCAGGACAATAAGGTAAATATATTGGGCGAGCCTTTGCCCAACGAAGACAAGCAGCAGGAAATAGATTTCGATACTATGGAAGAGTTCGAATTCCTGTTTGATATTGCTTTGGCTCCGGAATTTAAAGCAGAAGTCAGTGCAAAAGATAAGGTAGATTACTATACTATTGAGGTTACAGACGAGATGGTGGATAACCAGGTCAAGGCTTATACTCAACGTAACGGCAAGTATGACAAGGTAGACGTTTACGAGGACAATGACATGCTGAAAGGTTTGCTTGCTGAACTGGATGAAGAAGGTAATACCAAAGAGGGTGGCATTCAGGTGGAAGGCGCTGTAATGATGCCTTCGTACATGAAGAATGATGAACAGAAAGCTATTTTTGCTGGTGCAAAAGTGAATGATGTGCTTGTATTCAACCCGAATACTGCTTGGGACGGAAATGTTGCCGAATTGTCTTCTTTATTGAAGATTGACAAGGAAGCTGCTCCCGAAGTGAAATCCAATTTCAGCTTCCAGGTAGAAGAAATCACACGCTTCGTTCCGGGTGACTTGACTCAGGAAATTTTCGATCAGGTATTTGGCGAAGGCAATGTGAAAACGGAAGAGGAATTCCGTGCCAAAGTGAAGGAAGTTATTGCTAACCAGTTCGTGGCAGACAGTGACTATAAGTTCTTGATTGACGCACGTAAGATGCTGACTGAGAAAGTAGGCAAGTTGGAATTCCCGGATGCATTACTGAAGCGCATTATGCGTCTGAACAATCCTGACAAGGAAGAAAGCTTTGTAGAGGACAACTATGACAAGAGCATCGAAGAGCTGACTTGGCACCTGATTAAAGAACAGCTGGTGAAAGCCAATGATATCAAGGTTGAGCAGGAAGATATCACAAACATGGCTAAGGAAGCTACTCGCGCACAGTTTGCACAATATGGTATGATGAGTGTACCTGAAGAAATCCTGGAGAATTACTCAAAGGAAATGCTTAAGAAGAAAGAGAGTGTAGAAGGCTTGGTTAATCGTGTGGTTGAATCTAAATTGGCTACAGCATTGAAGTCTCAGGTGGAACTGGAGCACAAGAATGTTTCTGCTGAAGAGTTCAATAAGATGTTTGCGTAAGAGCAATGTGAGCCTACGGCTAAAATTTATAAAGAAACACAGAGTTTGACAAACTATAACTCTGTGTTTTTTTGTGTCTCTGTGTTCTTTTTTGTTTCTTTGTATCCTTATAAATTAAAAAAATAGAAAGAAATGGATGATTTTAGAAAATACGCTACCAAGCATCTTGGTATGAACAGTTTGGTACTGGACGATGTGATTAAATCACAAGCCAGCTATTTAAATCCCTATATCCTCGAGGAACGCCAGCTCAATGTAACACAGTTGGACGTGTTTTCCCGTCTGATGATGGACCGCATCATCTTCCTCGGTACGCAGGTTGATGACTATACGGCCAATACTTTGCAGGCTCAGTTGCTTTATCTGGATTCGGTGGATCCGGGCAAGGATATTTCCATCTATATCAATTCGCCGGGCGGTTCAGTATATGCCGGTCTGGGTATTTATGATACCATGCAGTTCATCAGCAGTGATGTGGCTACTATCTGTACAGGTATGGCTGCAAGTATGGCAGCCGTACTGCTGGTTGCCGGTGCTGAAGGCAAACGCTCCGCATTGACCCACTCCCGGGTGATGATACACCAGCCGATGGGAGGTGCCCAGGGGCAGGCTTCGGATATTGAAATCACGGCACGTGAGATCCAAAAGCTGAAGAAAGAACTTTATACTATTATCGCTGACCACTCCCACACTCCCTTTGACAAGGTATGGGCGGATTCTGACCGTGACTACTGGATGACAGCCCAGGAAGCCAAAGAATATGGTATGGTAGATGAGGTTTTGATTAAAAAATAATATGGCAGATTCAAGAAAAAATAAAAATAGATGTAGCTTTTGCGGCCGCACAGAAGATGAAGTCGGATTTCTCATAACGGGGATGAATGGCTATATCTGCGACAGTTGCGCCACCCAGGCTTATGAAATTACTCAAGAGGCTTTGGGGGCTGGCAAGAAGGCAAGTGCCACGAAGCTGAATCTGAAAGAACTTCCTAAACCCGTAGAAATAAAGAAGTTCCTCGACCAATATGTCATTGGTCAGGACGATGCCAAGCGTTTCTTGTCTGTGTCGGTGTATAACCATTACAAACGCCTGCTCCAGAAGGACGGCGGTGATGATGTAGAGATTGAAAAATCGAATATCATCATGGTAGGCAGTACTGGTACGGGAAAGACGTTATTGGCGCGTACTATCGCCAAGTTGCTGCGTGTTCCTTTTACTATTGTAGATGCAACAGTTCTGACAGAGGCAGGTTATGTAGGCGAGGACATTGAAAGCATTTTGACGCGTCTGCTCCAGGTGGCGGATTATAACGTACCCGAGGCAGAGCAAGGCATTGTGTTTATTGATGAGATAGACAAAATAGCACGCAAGGGTGATAATCCTTCCATAACGCGTGATGTGAGTGGTGAAGGCGTGCAGCAGGGATTGCTGAAATTGCTGGAAGGTTCTGTGGTGAATGTTCCTCCCCAGGGTGGGCGCAAACATCCCGACCAGAAAATGATTCCGGTCAATACCAAGAATATTCTGTTCATTTGCGGTGGGGCTTTTGATGGCATTGAAAAGAAGATTGCCCAGCGGCTGAATACACATGTTGTCGGGTATAGTGCTGTACGCAATACGGCAACCATTGATAAGAGCAACATGATGCAGTACATTGCTCCGCAGGATTTGAAGTCGTTCGGACTGATTCCCGAGATTATCGGCCGCCTTCCGGTGCTGACTTATCTGAATCCGTTAGATCGTGCGGCATTGCGCTCCATTCTTACGGAACCGAAGAATTCCATCATCAAGCAATACATCAAACTGTTTGAGATGGACAATGTGAAGCTGACTTTTGAAGATGCTGTATTTGAATATATCGTGGATAAAGCAGTAGAATATAAGTTGGGGGCCCGCGGCTTGCGTTCCATTGTGGAGACAATTATGATGGATGCCATGTTCGAAATTCCGTCAGAACAGAAGGGGCATTTTGTTGTGACGTTGGACTACGCCAAGCGCCAGCTTGAAAAGGCAAATATGGCACGACTGCAAAGTGCTTAAGAATCAGATGGTAATACGGGGTAAAACCGACTATTTTGCTTTTTATTGAAAAATATTCGATGGATTATGCTTGAAATTTAAGAAGTTGTTTATAACTTTGTTAGGGTGCTTTGTGAAAACATGGCGGAGTACCACTATTAAAAGTTAACTCAATAAACAACAACCTAATGAATCATGGCAGGGAAGAAGATTAATTTGACAGACCAGCTGAAGAAATACTTCGGGTTCGATACATTTAAAGGAAATCAGGAAGCAATCATAGAGAATCTGTTGGCGGGTAATGATACATTCGTGTTGATGCCTACCGGTGGTGGAAAATCTTTGTGCTACCAACTGCCGTCCTTGTTGATGGAGGGCACGGGTATCGTGATTTCTCCTCTGATTGCCTTGATGAAGAATCAGGTCGATGCGATGCGTAACTTCAGCGAAGAGGATGGGATAGCCCACTTCATCAATTCTTCCCTAAACAAGAGTGCGATAGACCAGGTTCGGTCTGATATACTCAGTGGTAAGACAAAGCTGTTGTATGTGGCTCCGGAATCACTGACGAAGGAAGAGAATGTGGAGTTTCTGAAAACGGTGAAGATTTCGTTCTATGCCGTGGACGAAGCCCATTGTATCTCTGAATGGGGCCATGACTTCCGTCCTGAGTATCGCCGTATCCGTCCCATTATCAATGAAATAGGAAAAGCCCCTCTGATAGCGTTGACTGCGACGGCCACACCGAAAGTGCAACATGACATCCAGAAGAATCTGGGTATGGTGGATGCGCAGGTGTTCAAGTCATCGTTCAACCGCCCGAATCTTTATTATGAGGTACGTCCCAAGACTGCAAATGTAGACCGGGACATCATCAAGTTCATTAAGAACAATCCCGAAAAGTCAGGCATTATCTATTGCCTGAGTCGGAAGAAAGTGGAGGAACTTGCTGAAATCCTGCAGGCAAACGGAATCAATGCCCGTGCCTATCATGCTGGAATGGATTCGGCTACACGAACACAGAACCAGGATGATTTCCTGATGGAAAAAATTGATGTGATTGTAGCTACCATTGCTTTTGGTATGGGGATTGACAAACCGGATGTGCGCTATGTCATCCATTATGATATACCCAAAAGTCTGGAAGGATATTATCAGGAGACCGGACGTGCCGGAAGAGATGGAGGAGAAGGGCAGTGTATTACTTTCTATACCAATAAAGACTTGCAGAAGCTCGAGAAGTTTATGCAAGGTAAACCTGTAGCAGAGCAGGAAATTGGCAAGCAGCTTCTGCTGGAGACTGCTGCGTATGCCGAATCTTCCGTATGCCGCCGAAAGGCGTTGCTTCATTACTTCGGCGAAGAATATATGGAAGAAAATTGTGGTAATTGTGACAACTGTTTAAATCCGAAAAAACAAGTGGAAGCTCAAGAATTATTGTGTACCGTGATTGAAGCTGTTCTCGCGGTGAAAGAAAATTTTAAAGCGGACTATATTATAGACATAATACAAGGTAAGGAAACTTCAGAAGTGCAGGCGCATCTGCACGAAGATCTCGAAGTATTCGGCTCTGGCATGGGCGAAGAAGACAAAACGTGGAATGCTGTGATCCGTCAGGCGCTTATTGCCGGCTATCTGAGTAAGGATGTCGAAAACTATGGCTTGCTGAAAGTGACGGATGACGGTAGGAAGTTCCTTAAACATCCTAAATCATTCAAGATAGTGGAAGACAATGACTTTGAGGATGTGGAAGAAGAAGCACCTGCACGTGGAGGCGGTGCGTGTGCGGTAGACCCGGCATTGTACTCCATGTTGAAGGACTTACGAAAGAAGTTGTCCAAGAAGTTGGAAGTGCCTCCTTATGTTATTTTCCAGGATCCGTCTTTGGAAGCAATGGCGACCATATATCCGGTGACTTTGGACGAGTTGCAGAACATACCGGGTGTAGGAGCCGGAAAGGCAAAACGCTACGGCGAGGAATTCTGCAAACTCATTAAGCGTCACTGTGAAGAGAATGAGATTGAACGTCCTGAGGACTTGCGTGTGCGTACTGTAGCTAATAAGTCAAAAATGAAGGTGGCCATCATTCAGGCTATTGACCGTAAGGTGGCGTTGGATGACATTGCCATGTCAAAGGGTATTGAGTTTGAAGAGTTACTGGATGAGATAGAAGCTATCGTTTACTCCGGAACGAAATTGAATATTGACTATTTCTTGGAGGATATTATGGATGAAGACCACTTGCTGGATATCTATGATTATTTCAAGGAATCTACCACTGATAAGATTGACGATGCTCTGGATGAATTGGGTGATGACTTTACGGAAGAAGAGGTACGTTTGGTACGCATCAAGTTTATTTCAGAGATGGCAAATTGATTGGCTTTAGTTGATAAAAAAGAAAAAAATGTTGCGTGCAAGTATACGGAATGGAATAAAAACCGTATATTTGCACGCAATAAATTTTAAACGCATAGCCCTATGTCATTTATTGCTGATAAGATTGTAATGGATGGATTAACTTATGACGACGTACTGTTAATCCCCGCTTATTCTGAAGTCTTGCCCAAAACTGTCGAACTCTCGACTAAGTTTTCACGAAACATTGAGTTAAAAATCCCGTTTGTAACTGCTGCCATGGATACGGTTACCGAAGCGAAGATGGCTATTGCCATTGCCCGTGAAGGTGGTATCGGAGTTATTCATAAGAATATGTCCATTGAGGAGCAGGCACGTCAGGTAGCTATTGTGAAGCGTGCCGAAAACGGTATGATTTATGACCCGGTAACTATCAAGAGAGGTTCTACGGTGGCTGATGCGCTGGCTTTGATGGCTGAATACAAGATTGGTGGTATTCCGGTGGTAGATGATGAAAGATATTTGGTAGGTATTGTTACCAATCGTGACCTTCGTTTTGAGAAAGATATGAATAAGCGTATCGACGAGGTGATGACCAAGGAGAACATCATTACTACCAATCCTACGACGGATATGGAGGCTGTTTCTCAAATTCTGCAAGAACATAGAATCGAGAAGTTGCCGGTAGTGGATAAAGACAACAAATTGGTAGGTCTGATTACCTATAAGGATATTACCAAGGCAAAGGATAAACCTATGGCGTGCAAGGATAGCAAAGGTCGTCTGCGCGTTGCTGCCGGAGTGGGAGTGACGAATGATACTTTGGAGCGCATGCGGGCTTTGGTGGATGCAGGGGCGGATGCCATTGTCATTGATACGGCTCACGGACATTCTAAAGGGGTTATTGAAAAATTGAAAGAGGCCAAAGAACATTTCCCTCATATTGACATTGTTGTTGGTAATATTGCTACCGGTGAAGCTGCGAAGGCATTGGTCGAGGCTGGTGCTGATGGAGTAAAGGTGGGCATCGGTCCGGGTTCCATCTGTACTACCCGTGTAGTTGCCGGTGTGGGTGTTCCCCAGTTGTCTGCCGTTTATGATGTGGCAAAGGCACTGAAGGGCACGGGTATTCCTTTGATTGCTGATGGCGGTTTGCGTTATTCGGGCGACGTAGTGAAGGCGTTGGCTGCCGGTGGTTACAGCGTGATGATCGGTTCGCTGGTTGCCGGAACGGAAGAGTCTCCGGGCGATACGATTATTTTCAACGGTCGTAAGTTCAAGTCTTATCGGGGTATGGGATCGCTGGAAGCTATGGAAAATGGTTCCAAGGACCGCTACTTCCAAAGCGGTACCAGTGATGTGAAGAAATTGGTTCCGGAGGGCATTGCCGCCCGCGTTCCTTATAAAGGCACTTTGTATGAGGTGATTTATCAGTTGGTTGGCGGTCTGCGTGCCGGTATGGGATATTGCGGTGCAGCCAATATAGAGAAACTGCACGATGCCAAGTTTACCCGCATTACTAATGCAGGTGTACTCGAAAGTCATCCGCACGATGTATCTATAACCAGTGAGGCTCCGAACTATAGCCGTCCTGAGTAAGATAATAACAAAATAATAGTGAATGCCCGGAGAGAGATTGCCGCTTTCCGGGCATTTTGTTTATATTTGCAGCCGTATAAAAAGAACGGATGGTGCTTATGGTTAGATTGCTTTGGGTGTTTGTCTTCCTTGGGTTCGGATTGGCTGTTTCGGCTCAGGACGATCCGGTATTGATGCGTATCAATGGAAAGGAGGTCCTCCGTTCTGAATTCGAACGTAGCTATAATAAGGACGGTACCTCTGTCGGTGCAGGCCGGAAGGCATTGGATGTATATGTGAATAAGTTTATAGACTTCAGGCTGAAAATAGAGGCTGCCGAAGTTGCGGGATTGGATACTTCCTGTGTCTTTCAGAAGGAGCAGGATGAATATCGCCGTTGTCTGATTAAATCATACCTGACAGATGAGAAGACGGCAGAGCAGGCGGCACGGCAGTACTATGACAAGATGAAATCCGACCGGCGTGCAGGTCGGGTATATGTGAAGCATATTTTTAAATATCTCCCCCAGAATATTTCCGGTCATACCTTGCGTGAGGTGGAGTTTAGGATGGATTCTATCTATAGGGCTCTTGCAAAGGAAGGGGAAAGTACGCCGTCTTTCGATGCTTGCGTCGAGCAATTTTCCGATGAGAAGAAAGCGTTTTGGGTGGGTTGGCTGCAGATGCCGGCGGAGTTTGAGGATATTGTATTCGGGTTGAATGCCGGAGAGATTTCTCGTCCGTTCCTCACTCCTCAGGGCATTCATATCGTGAAAGTACTCGAACAGCAGGAAATCCTTCCTTTTGAGAGGATGAAGAACAAAATCATCCGTTGTCAAACCCGTCGTCATGGAATGGATAAAGGAACGCGGGCTTTTGTGGAGAAACTGAAGAAAGAGTATCACTATATGCCGGATAAAGCCGGTATCGACGAACTGCTGGCTAAAGGAAGCACTTCCCGTACATTGTTTACATTGGATGGCAAGGCATACGGTGGAAAAGAATTTGTCGGATTTGCCGCTGCTTATCCGGCAGGGATGCGCAGACAGTTGGAGGCTTTTACAGTAAAAACGATTCTGGACTATGAAAACTCCCGTCTGGAATGGAAGCATCCCGAATTTTGTGCGTTGGTGCAGGGGCATCGTGACAGCATGTTGCTTGCCGAAATCACTGACCGTGAAGTGGGAAAGAGGAGTGTGGTGGATGAAGCGGGATTGAAAGCATATTTTGAGGCGCACCGTTCGGACTTCCATTGGGACGAACCGCGTTATAGGGGTATTGTGCTGCATTGTACTACCAAGCGAGTGGCGAAGCAAGTACGGAAATTTCTGAAACAGATTCCGGAAGAGGAGTGGATGGATGCCATCCGTCTCACTTTCAATGCCGGCGATACTCCCAAGGTGCAGGCAGAGCAAGGATTATTTGCCCCCGGTGATAATGCATATGTGGATGATTTGGTGTTTAAAAGGAAGGATGCGACTCCGGTTTTGTCATTTCCCTTTACTGCTGTACAAGGTCGTAAGCAGAAGGGACCGGACAGTTGGCAAGAGGTGCGAGAGCCGCTCGTAACCGCTTATCGGAACTATTTGGAAACGCATTGGGTGGCAAAGTTGCGTGCTGCCGGTAAGGTTGAAATTGACCAAGAGGTTTTAAAAACCGTTAATAATCACTGATGCAACCGATTAAAACACTATCTTCGTACCTCAAAACGAAGTAAATATCAGTTGGTGATGCGAACAACCTGCTTTGGGCTTTTAATTTTCCTTCTCTGTGTGGCGTGCAGCGAGCGGCACGACCATAAAGGGCGGACACCGTTAGTGGAGTTGGACGGCAATTTCCTTTACCGGGAAGATTTGCAATCGGTACTTCCGACCGGTTTGTCCAAAGACGACAGTCTGTTGTTTGCAGAACATTATATCCGTAATTGGGTGGAAGATATTTTGTTGTACGATAAAGCGCAGAGCAATATTCCCAATAACGGTGAGATTGATAAACTTGTGGAGAATTATCGCAAAGCATTGATAATGCATACCTATCAGCAGGCTTTAATACATCAGCGACTATCAGAGGAGATTTCAGAACAAGACTTGACGGAGTATTACGAGAAGAATCAGGCGCTCTTCAAAGTGGAACGTCCGTTGATGAAAGGCTTGTTCATCAAAGTTCCTTTGACAGCCCCACAGCTGGGCAATGTTCGTCGCTGGTACAAGATGGAAACCCGTGAGGCGGTGGAACATCTGGAAAAGTACAGTCTGCAGAATGCTGTGAAGTATGAGTATTTTTATGATAAATGGGTGCCGGTATCGGAAGTACTGGATATGCTGCCCTTGAAGGTTTCTGATGTGGACGAGTATCTGGACAAGAATCGCCATGTAGAGCTGAAGGATACGGCTTTCCATTATTTCCTGAATGTGAGCGATTATCGCCCGGTGGGAGAGCAGGAACCCTATGAGTTTGCCCGTACCCAAGTGAAGGATATGCTGCTGAACGTGAAGCAGGTGGAATTCATGAAGCAAGTGAAGGATGATTTGTATCAACGGGCGGTGAAAAGAGACAAGATTAAATATTATTTAGAATAAGACACCAAGAATGAAACAGTGTATGAACTTTAAGTTTGTAATTTTATTTGCCTTGACGCTATTAGTCGGTTCTACCGTTTATGGACAAGACAACGTGATTGACGAGGTAGTGTGGGTAGTAGGTGATGAGGCTATACTGAAGTCCGAAGTGGAAGAGGCACGCATGAGTGCATTGTATGAAGGACGCAAATTTGACCGTGACCCTTATTGCGTGATACCTGAGGAGATAGCCGTGCAGAAACTGTATCTTCACCAGGCTGCCCTCGACAGTATCGAAGTATCCGAGAGTGAGGTTATCCAGCGTGTGGACTATATGACGAATATGTATATCGCCAATATCGGTTCGCGTGAGAAAATGGAGGAATACTTCAACAAGACTTCCAGCCAGATTCGTGAAACGCTGCGCGAGAATGCCCGTGAAGGATTGAAGGTTCAGAAGATGCAGCAGAAACTGGTGGGCGAGATTAAGATAACTCCGGCCGAGGTGCGCCGTTACTTCAAGGATTTGCCGCAGGACAGCATTCCTTATATCCCTACCCAGGTGGAGGTGCAGATTATCACTCAGCAGCCTAAGGTCCCTTTGGAGGAAATAGAAGATGTAAAGAGACGTTTGCGTGAGTATACCGACCGTGTCAATAAGGGTGAAAGCTTTTCCATGTTGGCTCGTCTGTACTCTGAGGACCGTGGTTCGGCCATGCGTGGCGGTGAGATTGAATTCTCAGGACGCGGTATGCTGGACCCCGCTTATGCCAATGTGGCTTTCAACTTGCAAGACCCCAGCAAGGTTTCCAAGATTGTAGAGTCTGAATATGGTTTCCATATCATTCAGTTGATAGAGAAGCGCGGTGACCGTATTAAAACACGCCACATTCTGTTGAAACCGCATATTCCGGAAGAAGCTCTGGCTGCCGGTTGTGCCCGTTTGGACTCTATTGCCGATGATATCCGCAATAACAAATTCTCTTTTGAAGAGGCTGCCTCCGTGCTTTCGCAGGATAAGGATACGCGCAACAATCATGGTTTGTTGCCGAATCCTAATACGAACACTTCCCGTTTTGAGATGCAGGAACTTCCCCCTGAAATAGCCAAGGTGGTGGATAAGATGAAAGTGGGCGAAATCTCCGAAGCCTTCACCATGATTCCGCAAAAGACCGGAAAGGAAGAGTGCGTGATTGTGAAGCTGAAGAGCCGTACGATGGGACACAAGGCTACCATTGCCGATGACTATCAGAACTTGAAAGAGATTGTGTTGGAAAAACGCCGCGACGAAGTGCTGGACAAGTGGATTCGTGAGAAGCAGAAGCACACGTATGTCCGTATCAAGGATAATTGGAAGAATAACTGTACGTTCAAGTATCCGGGCTGGATTAAAGAATAATCCGGAAGGATTTACATAGATTTGTATGCAAAAGAAGAATACAAAAAATCATTTCCTGAACAAGCATAGATACCTCCTGGTAGGTATTCTATGCTTGTTTGGCATCTGTCTGCTGAGTGCGCAGGACAAGAAGAAGAGTACTGGTGCACCGGAGAAGAAGAAAGTGGACTCAATTGAACAGAAAAAGACGGAGACGCCGGAAAAGAAGAAGACGCGCGTCGATTTGTTGTACGCAGATGAGGCGCAGGCGGACAAACAGTTGCGTCCTGATGTGCAGGTACTCATCGGCTCGGTGAGGATGAAGCATGACAGTATGTACATGTTCTGTGACAGTGCGCTGATATTCGAAAAGATAAATTCTGTGGAGGCATTCGGCAATGTGCGTATGGAGCAGGGCGACACCTTGTTTATCTATGGAGACTATCTGTATTATGACGGCATGTCGCAGTTGGCCATGCTGCGTGAGAATGTACGTATGATAAATCGTAATACGGTGCTGACAACTGACAGTTTGAACTATGACCGTCTGTACGATTTGGGCTATTACTTCGAAGGCGGTACGCTGACCGACGAGGATAATGTGCTGACTTCCGAGTGGGGAGAATATAGCCCTGCCACTAAGTTGGCTGTCTTCAACCACGACGTGAAGCTGGTCAACCCGAAGTTTGTTTTGACTTCGGATACCTTGAAGTATAGTACAGCTACTAAGATTGCCACAATTTTAGGACCCTCCGACATTGTGAGTGACCAAAATCATATTTATTCCGAACGTGGCGTGTACAATACGACTACTGAGCAGGCAGAACTGCTCGACCGTTCCGTACTGACTAACGAAGGCAAGAAACTGACCGGTGACAGCCTTTTCTACGACCGCATCTTGGGATACGGCGAGGCTTTTGACAATGTACAGATGAATGATACGGTCAACCGGAACATGTTGACTGGCGACTACTGTTTCTACAACGAACTGACCGGAAGCGCCGTTGCCACCAAACGTGCCGTAGCTATCGACTATTCGCAGGGCGACAGTCTGTTCATGCACGGTGATACTTTGAGGCTGATTACCTACCATATGAATACCGATTCCATGTACCGGGAGATGCGTGCCTATCATAAGGTGCGTGCTTATCGCACGGATGTGCAGGCCGTATGCGATTCGTTGGTGTATAATTCCAAGGACTCTTGCATGACGATGTATACCGACCCTATATTGTGGCACGGGGAACAGCAGTTGTTGGGCGAGGAAATTAAAATTTACATGAACGATAGTACCATCGACTGGGCGCATATCATCAACCAGGCCCTGACGGTAGAGAAAAAGGACAGTATTCACTATAACCAAGTTTCCGGTAAGGAGATGAAGGCTTTCTTCATAGATGGAGACATGCGTCTGGTGGAGGTAAACGGCAATGTACTGGTGGTGTATTATCCGGTAGAGGAGAAGGACAGTTCGCTGATTATGATGAACTATTCGGAAGGCGGACTTTTGAAAATGTACTTGAAGGAGAGAAGGATGGAGCGCGGAGTCTTTGTTGGAAAGACTACCGGTACAGCCTATCCTCTGGACCAGATTCCACCAGATAAGAGCAAGCTGCCTTCTTTTGTCTGGTTCGACTACATCCGTCCGCTCAACAAGGAGGATATCTTCGAGTGGAGGGCTAAAAAAGCAGGTGAAGTATTGAAGAAAAGTGACCGGAAACCTGTAACTTCGCCAAGGAATATGCATATTAAACGAAATAATAAGTAGCGTCATGGGAATGTTTGCAATGCGGAAGCCTCGTGGCTTCAATCATAGCTATATCTATGTGGATGAGCGGAAAGAGAAGTTGGCGAAGATGGAAGAAAACGCCAAGCGTGACCTGGGTATGCTGCCGGAAAAGGAATTCTCGCCCGAGGATATACGGGGCAAATTCATAGAAGGAACAACTCACCTGAAGCGGCGTAAGGAGAGCGGACGTAAGCCGATGCATTTGGGCATAATCCTTGTTGTCATGGCTGTGTTGATTTATCTGTGGTATGCCATCAGTAACGGAATCATTTAATAATGATTAATCATTAATCCCTAATCATTAAACATTATCATGAGCGATATCATTCATTTGCTGCCCGATTCGGTTGCCAATCAGATTGCTGCCGGAGAGGTGATTCAGCGTCCGGCATCTGTTGTGAAAGAATTGGTGGAAAATGCAATTGATGCCGAAGCAGAGGAAATACATGTGCTGATTACCGATGCGGGCAAGACCTGCATCCAGGTGATTGATGACGGGAAGGGTATGTCCGAAACGGATGCGCGCCTTTCTTTTGAACGTCATGCGACTTCAAAGATACGCGAAGCTGCCGATTTGTTTGCCCTACGCACCATGGGCTTCCGTGGAGAAGCGTTGGCTTCCATTGCTGCGGTAGCTGAAGTGGAGTTGAAAACACGCCCAGCCAGCGAGGAGCTGGGGACGCGGCTGTTGATTGCCGGCTCTAAAGTCGAAAGCCAGGAAGCCGTTTCCTGCCCTAAGGGAAGCAATTTTTCCATCAAGAACCTATTCTTCAATATTCCTGCCCGGCGCAAATTCTTGAAAGCGAACTCTACGGAGTTGAGCAACATCCTTACGGAATTCGAGCGTATAGCGTTGGTGCATCCTGAGGTAGCCTTCTATCTGTATAGTAATGATACGGAATTGTTCAATCTTCCGGTAATGCCTTTGCGGCAACGCATCATGGCAGTCTTCGGAAAGAAGCTGAATCAGCAGTTGCTGTCCGTCGACGTCAATACGACCATGATAAAGATTTCCGGTTTTGTAGCCAAGCCGGAAACGTCGCGCAAGAAAGGAGCGCACCAATACTTTTTTGTGAACGGGCGCTATATGCGTCACCCCTATTTCCACAAAGCAGTGATGGACGCTTATGAGCAGCTGATTCCTGCCGGTGAGCAGATCTCCTACTTTATTTATTTCGAGGTAGACCCTGCCAATATCGATGTGAACATCCATCCGACGAAGACGGAGATTAAGTTCGAGAATGAGCAGGCTATCTGGCAGATTCTGTCGGCTGCGGTCAAGGAATCCTTGGGCAAGTTCAGCGCTATACCTACTATCGATTTTGATACCGAGGACATGCCGGATATTCCTGCATTCGAGCAGGCTCGTCCGATAGAGCCTCCGAAGGTACACTATAACACGGATTTCAATCCCTTCAAGACGTCTTCCGCTTCTTCCTATGGAGGCGGTGGCAATTATTCGCGTCCCAAAGTGGAGTGGGAGGGGCTTTATTCCGGTTTGGAAAAAGCCAGCAGGATGAACGAGCCGATGGAGGAAGAACCTTTTGCAGAGGATGCGGTTACCGGTATGGCTCCAAGAGAGGAGGAGAGGGCTCCTTATTTCCAGGAAACGGTTCCTTCCGGGGCAAGCGCCTCTTTCTACGGCAATGAGGCAACGGTAGAGAAAGGAGCGCAACACTTCCAGTTCAAGGGACGTTTTATTCTGACTTCCGTTAAATCGGGTCTGATGCTGATAGACCAGCACCGGGCGCATGTCCGGGTATTGTTCGACCGCTATATGAGTCAGATTCGACAGAAACAAGGCGTATCGCAGGGGGTATTGTTTCCGGAGATTATCCAGTTGCCGGCTTCGGAAGCTGCCGTGCTGGACAGTATATTGGAAGATTTGTCGGCCGTAGGCTTCGATTTGAGTCCGCTGGGTGGCGGCAGCTATGCCATCAACGGCATACCTTCGGGCATAGAGGGACTGAACCCGGTGGAATTGGTCCGGAATATGATACATACTGCTATGGAAAAAGGAAATGATGTTAAGGAAGAGGTGCAGACAATTCTTGCATCGACCTTGGCGCGTGCTGCGGCCATCGTCTACGGACAAGTGCTGAGCAACGAGGAAATGTCCAATCTCGTGGACAATCTGTTTGCATGCCCATCCCCGAATTATACTCCGGACGGAAAGACGGTGCTGGCGACCATTAAAGAAGACGACATAGAAAAGCTTTTCTCCAAATAAGGGAGAGTGCTTTCTTTTGCATCAAGGCAAAAAAAGTACAAATATTCAGAACCTTTTAGTTCTGTTGGCGTTAATTAGACAGTTTGAATGATAAAGGATTTAATTAACCACTTAACTATTTTAAGGTATATGAAAAAGATTCTAATGTTACTGGCCTTAGCCGGTGTGTCTTCTGTTGCCATGGCGCAGCAAAAGACTGAAGTTGTGGAAGAATTTGGAGTTATCCAAGTTCAGGATAAATATCAGGTAATCACTAATCCGTTCTGGAGTAACTGGTTTTTCTCTATAGGCGGTGGTGCCGAAGCAACTTTTGGAGATAATGATAAGGCAGGAAGTTTTGGCAAGCGTATCAGTCCGACGCTGAATTTTGCCATCGGCAAATGGTTCACCCCGGGACTGGGAGTACGTCTGCAATATAGCGGCCTTCAGGCAAGAGGATATACGTATGATGCAGGTGCAGACTACGTGAGGGGTACTCAGATGGATGACGGCTACTACAAACAGCGTTTCGACTATATGAACTTGCACGGAGACGTGATGTTCAATCTGAATGCACTCTTTGGAGGATACAACCAGCACCGTGTATATGAAATTATTCCTTATGTAGGTGCGGGGTTCACCCACAACTACACAAAGCCTCATCGCGAAGCTTTGTCCGTAAACGCAGGTATCATCAACCGCTTCCGTATTTCGAATGCGATAGATATTAACCTGGAGCTTAGCGCAATGGGCGTTGAAGACAAGTTCGATGGTGAAGTTGGCGGTGATCATGGATATGATGGCGTGCTGAGTGCAACGGTGGGATTGACATACCGTTTCCCGGCCCGTGGATTCCGTCGCCCGATGCCCCAGCTGATTTCTCAGGTAGAGCTGGCTGCCATGCAGGCACAGCTTGCCGAAATGGGAGCTGCCAACCAGCAATTGCAGAATGCACTGGTTGCTGCACAGAACCAGCCGGTGGCCGAAGTTACAGAAACAGAAGTGATTGTTCCCGATCCGGACATTGCACCGCGTACTGTATTCTTCAAGATTGGTTCTGCAGAGGTTTCTCCGCGTGAAGCAATGAATTTGTCTTATCTGGCAGACCAGATGAAGCAATTCCCGAACGCCACTTACACCGTAAACGGATATGCTGACTCTGCAACCGGTACACCGGCATTCAATAAAGAGTTGAGTTTGAAGCGTGCACAAGCCGTAGTCGATGTATTGGTAAAACAATATGGCATTCCTGCCGACCGCCTGAAAGTGGATGCCGGTGGTGGTGTCGACAAGTTCGGACAACCGATTCTGAACCGTGTGGTATTGGTAAAATCAGCCAACTAGGAGATGAGATACAAGAGATAGGCTACAAGTTGCTAGCTATCAAAGACGAGGGGTATGCGTTACCGTGACGCATGCCCCTTTTCTTATTAACTTATGTGCTCTTCCCTTATTCCCCTCCGAATTTCTTTATTTGCTCTGCAATCAGTTCCGCATCATCAAAGTAGTTTATTTTCATTGCCTTGCGTACATCATCCAAAGTTGCGGCGGCAGTTTCTCTGGCAGTTTCGCAACCTTTCTTCAGCTTGTCGTAGATGGCAGGGATGTCTTTTTCAAACTCCTTGCGGTGGTTGCGGATAGGCTCCAGTGTCTCCTGCATAATTTCGTTGAGGAACTTCTTCACTTTCATATCGCCCAGACCGCCACGTTGGTAGTGGGCTTTCAGTTCGTCCAGATTCGGATATTCGGGCAGATAAAGGCCGAAGTGTTCCGGACGGCAAAAGGCATCCAGGTAAGTGAATACGGTGTTGCCTTCCAATTTTCCGGGGTCTTGTACACGCAGGTGGTCGGGGTCGGTATACATGCTCTTCACTTTCTTCTGCACCTCGTCGGCAGAGTCCGAAAGATAGATACAGTTGCCGAGGCTCTTGCTCATCTTGGCTTTGCCGTCCGTTCCCGGCAGGCGCAGGCAGGCTGCATTGTCGGGCAACAGGATTTCCGGTTCCACAAGGGTTTCACCATATATATAGTTGAAACGGCGTACGATTTCACGAGCTTGTTCAATCATCGGCTCCTGGTCTTCGCCCACGGGCACGGTAGTGGCGCGGAAGGCGGTAATGTCCGCTGCCTGGCTGATGGGGTAGGTGAAGAAACCTACGGGGATGCTTGTCTCGAAATTACGCATCTGGATTTCGGTCTTTACCGTCGGGTTGCGTTGCAGGCGGCTCACGGTCACCAGGTCCATATAGTAGAAGGTCAGTTCGCAGAGTTCCGGTATCTGGGATTGGATGAAGATGGTGCTCTTCGTCGGGTCCAGTCCGCAAGCCAGGTAGTCCAGTGCCACCTCGATGACGTTCTGGCGCACCTTTTCCGGATTCTCCATATTGTCCGTCAGCGCTTGTGCGTCGGCGATGAAGATGAAAATCTTGTCGTACAAGCTGGAGTTTTGCAGTTCCACTCTTCTTCTCAATGAGCCTACATAGTGTCCTATGTGCAGGCGTCCTGTGGGGCGGTCGCCCGTAAGGATGATTTTTTCTTTTGCCATATTATGTATTTTTTAGTTTCTTCATTGTATAAAAGCCATTAGGGCTGGCAAAGATACCTATAATTATCGAAACCTCAAGGGATGACGCTTTCTTTCCTTTTCACGTACACCTTATGGCTTCCGATGCCGCTTGTATCGATTCCGCTGCCGGGAGTATGTGCCCATTTGCGCAGTTCCACGGTGGCGGTGGAGCGGACGAGTCCGGTCAGTTGCCGGTAGATGCTGACAGTAAGGAAGGCGTGCTTGTCCAGATACTGATGCGCCAGAGCCAGACGTTGTTCGGGGGTGTATTTTTTCGACGAGCGTGCGGGTTTCCAGGAGGCACGTTCCAGTTCGCACCAATGGTTGGTTTCTCTAATCAAGGCCTTGTCCGTGCGGAAGTTCACGCCACTTACGTAGATGCTCCGCGCGTTTCGCTTCGTGGTGCTTTCTTGGGGCTGTTCGCGTTCCTTGTCGGGGTAGATGGACAGTGCGGGGGTGAATACGCCCAATCCTTCTATCTTCACCGAGCGTCCCATTCCCATTTCGTGGGCCAGGGCTTCGCCCAGCTCGCAGATAATTCCTTCGGTTACGCCTTTCGAGAATCCCGAGGTCATGGCGATGTATTCCGCCAGTTCGCGCGTGCCGGTCTGTCCGGTCATTACCATCTTGGGGTAGGTGATTGGTTCGCCCGTGCCTTGCAAGTCGGGCATTTCTTTCATTTGGTAGCGTGTGGTCATTGTTGCGTTCTCCTTTCTTTTCTTTCCTTCGTTGCAAAGTCCTTTTCCCTGCGGAGCAAAGTTCTTTTGGTGGCGGAGAAATCTTAGAATAAAGCCTTTATTCCAAGGAATAGAAATTTTATTTTTAAGAATAAAGGCTTTGTTTGTAGAAACAGAATCCTTGTTCTATTTTTGTATAGGCACAAAGGTAAGTTTCCGTGGCGAGAAAAGCAAGTTTTGGTGGGGAGAATCTTCATATTTATCCGCAAATGCCTTTACTGAGATATAGTCTTTCTTTTTTATATGGAATCGCATTTTTCGGAAAAAGATTTCGGTTGTGAGCGACGGCCGCTCTTCTATTATGGAGGATGACGTTTCTTTTATGCAAAAAAACATGCCACAATTTGCTCTTTTCGTAAATAAGTCGTTACTTTGCACAAATTTTAAAGAGACTATGCAATCGCAGGAAATGAGAAGCAAATATAACCTCCGTTCGAATGAATTTCATTCGGGAGCCGTCAGTTTCTCTTTTTTCGAGAAAGATATTTTTAGTTCTTTGGTAATGCGTTAATCCTTTATTGGGTGACGCATTTTTTTTGTGAAATAGCTACAACTCGTAGTTCGTAGCTTGTAACTCGTAACTTAATAGACAACAAGAGAATATGGAAAAGAATTTAAAGAAAGTGCTTGTCTTGGGTTCTGGTGCGCTCAAGATTGGTCAGGCCGGAGAGTTTGACTATTCCGGTTCGCAGGCGCTGAAGGCGTTGCGCGAAGAAGGTATCGGTTCTGTTTTGGTAAACCCGAACATTGCTACTATCCAGACATCGGAAGGTATCGCCGATCAAGTTTATTTCTTGCCGGTAACTCCTTATTTCGTGGAAGAAATCATCAAGAAAGAACGTCCCGACGGCATTTTGCTGGCATTCGGCGGACAGACGGCGCTGAACTGCGGTACGGAACTCTACCAGAACGGAATTCTTCAGAAATATGGCGTGCGCGTGCTGGGTACCTCCGTTGAGGCGATTATGTACACCGAAGACCGTGACCTCTTTGTGAAGAAGCTGGACGAGATTCCGATGAAGACTCCGAAGAGCCACGCTGTGGAGAGCATGGAAGACGCACTGAAGGCAGCCCGCGAGATTGGCTACCCCGTGATGGTGCGCTCGGCTTATGCTCTGGGCGGACTGGGAAGCGGTATTTGTCCGGACGAGGAAGCCTTCATTAAATTGGCCGAAAGCTCTTTCACTTTCTCCAAGCAGATTCTGGTAGAAGAGTCTCTGAAGGGTTGGAAGGAAATTGAATTTGAGGTAATCCGCGATGCCAACGACCACTGCTTCACGGTGGCAAGCATGGAAAACTTCGACCCGCTGGGTATTCATACGGGTGAGTCCATCGTAGTGGCTCCCACTTGCTCATTGACCGACGAGCAGGTGAAAATGTTGCAGGAACTCTCCACCAAATGTATCCGCCACCTGGGCATCGTGGGTGAATGTAACATCCAGTATGCGTTCAACGCCGAGACAAACGACTATCGTGTCATCGAGGTGAACGCACGTCTCTCCCGTTCTTCCGCATTGGCTTCCAAGGCTACCGGTTATCCGCTGGCATTCGTGGCTGCCAAGATTGCTTTGGGCTATACGCTCGACCAGATTGGCGAGATGGGAACTCCCAACTCTGCATATGCCGCTCCGCAGCTGGATTACTTGATTTGCAAGATTCCGCGTTGGGACTTGACGAAGTTCGTAGGTGTCAGCCGCGAAATCGGTTCGAGCATGAAGTCCGTGGGTGAAATTATGTCCATCGGTCGCTCTTTCGAAGAAATCATTCAGAAAGGTCTGCGTATGATTGGTCAGGGAATGCACGGCTTCGTGGGTAATGAAGACGTGGAATTCGAGGACCTGGATTATGAACTGTCGCACCCCACCGACCTGCGTGTCTTTGCTATTGCCGAGGCTTTGGAAAAGGGATATACCATCGACCGTATCTTCGAGCTGACCAAGATTGATCCCTGGTTCTTGGGCAAGCTGAAGAACATCGTAGACTACAAGCAGAAACTTTCTCAATATAATAAGGTAGAAGACATTCCTGCCGATGTGCTGCGCGAAGCAAAAGTGCTTGGCTTCTCCGACTTCCAGATTGCCCGCTTCGTACTGAATCCGCAAGGCAATATGGAGAAGGAAAACCTCGCCGTACGTGCCCGTCGTAAAGAGCTGGGCATCCTGCCTGCCGTGAAGCGCATCAATACGGTGGCTTCCGAACATCCGGAACTGACGAACTACCTCTACATGACGTATGCCGTTCAGGGTTATGATGTGAACTATTATAAGAATGAAAAATCAGTGGTTGTGCTTGGTTCGGGCGCTTACCGCATCGGTTCGTCTGTAGAGTTCGACTGGTGTTCGGTGAACGCCATCCAGACTGCCCGCAAGCTGGGCTACAAGTCCATCATGATTAACTATAACCCCGAAACCGTTTCTACGGACTACGACATGTGCGACCGTCTCTACTTCGACGAGCTCTCCTTCGAGCGTGTGCTCGACGTTATCGACTTGGAGCAGCCGCGCGGTGTCATCGTCTCAGTGGGTGGACAGATTCCGAACAACCTGGCTATGAAGCTTCACCGCCAGTCAGTTCCCGTGCTGGGTACTTCACCCATCTCCATCGACCGTGCAGAAAACCGTAACAAGTTCTCCGCTATGCTCGACCAGCTGGGCATCGACCAGCCGGCTTGGCAGGAACTCACCAGCCTGGAAGATGTGAAAGGCTTTGTAGAGAAGGTGGGCTATCCGGTACTGGTGCGTCCGTCTTACGTACTCTCCGGTGCTGCGATGAACGTATGCTACGACGAAGAAGAGCTGGAAAACTTCTTGAAGATGGCTGCCGAAGTATCTAAGGAATATCCGGTTGTTGTATCCCAGTTCTTGCAGAACACCAAGGAAATCGAGTTCGACGCTGTTGCCCAAAACGGTGAAGTGGTGGAATACGCCATCTCCGAGCACGTAGAGTTTGCCGGTGTACACTCCGGTGACGCTACTCTGGTATTCCCGGCACAGAAGATTTACTTTGCAACGGCACGCCGCATTAAAAAAATCAGCCGCCAGATTGCAAAGGAACTCAATATCTCCGGTCCTTTCAACATCCAGTTCCTGGCTCGCAACAACGAGGTGAAGGTTATCGAGTGTAACCTCCGTGCATCGCGCAGCTTCCCGTTCGTATCGAAGGTGCTGAAGCGCAACTTCATCGAGACTGCTACCCGCATCATGCTCGACGCTCCTTATACACAACCGGACAAGTCGGCATTCGACATCGATCGCATCGGTGTAAAGGCAAGCCAGTTCTCCTTCTCCCGTCTGCACAAGGCAGACCCGGTGTTGGGTGTAGACATGTCATCTACCGGTGAGGTGGGCTGCATTGGCGATGATTTCTCCGAAGCGTTGCTGAATGCCATGATTGCTACCGGATTCAGAATCCCTCGTCCCGAGAAGGGCGTGATGTTCTCCTCCGGAGCCATGAAGTCCAAGGTAGATTTGCTGGATGCCAGTCGCATGCTCTTTGCCAAAGGCTATAAGATTTATGCTACGGCAGGTACAGCCGCTTTCCTCAACGCTCACGGCGTGACGACGGAGGCCGTTTACTGGCCGGATGAACGCCCGGATGCGGAAAACAACGTGATGACGATGATTGCCGACCATGCCTTCGACTTGATTGTCAACATCCCGAAGAACCATACGAAACGTGAGCTGACCAATGGCTACAAGATTCGTCGCGGCGCCATCGACCACAATATCCCGTTGATTACCAATGCCCGCCTCGCAAGTGCCTTTATCGAGGCATTCTGCGAAATGAATCTGGAAGGTATCCAGATTAAGAGCTGGCAGGAGTACAAATAATTTGTTTGCTCTGTAAACGATTGCAGGAGCGGAAGGCCGAAAGGTTTTCCGCTCTTTTGTTATACTGGGTTTATTTCCCTATCTTTGTTCGGGGTTGGGTCTCTGTATGAATCAAAAGAAGAAACAATATGAATGAAGTAGAAAAAATGCGTAGCTCCCAGCTGGCGGACATGTCCGCTCCGGAGATACAGGTAAAGTTCGAGCATGCCAAGCGCTTGCTGGCAAAGATGCGTGTGATGAGTACTTACGATGAGGATTACCGGAGCTTGCTGGAGGAACTGGTACCGGGCATTCCCGCCACGTCCGTCATCTGTCCGCCGTTCCATTGCGACCACGGGGATGGTATCCGGTTGGGTGAGCATGTCTTTGTCAATGCCAATTGCACTTTCCTGGACGGGGGATATATCACGATTGGTACCCATACGTTGGTCGGTCCATGCGTACAGATATACACTCCCCATCATCCGATGGATTATATCGAGCGTCGTACGGAAAAGGAATATGCCTATCCGGTGACGATAGGAGAGGATTGCTGGATTGGCGGCGGTGCCATTTTGTGTCCGGGCGTCACCATCGGCGACCGTTGTATCATCGGTGCGGGTAGTGTGGTGACGAAAGATATTCCATCCGATAGCATAGCCGTTGGCAATCCGGCAAAGGTTATCCGGAAAAATGAGGCAAAAAAGTGAACGTACTAAATGCTTGAAAAACAGAGCGTGTCGCTAAATGACTAAAAAAATATCGAAAAATATTATGCAAAAGTTTTGGTAATGTCAAAATAAGCTGTACCTTTGCATCGCTTTTGAAACGGAAGTGTACGGGCGTTTAGCTCAGCTGGTTCAGAGCATCTGCCTTACAAGCAGA
>PPYF01102866.1_pt1 | contig 31091 bp, 25 predicted proteins | sample 1559871 | NCBI WGS metagenome assembly PPYF01 (sample SAMN08240021, study PRJNA423297) | Human gut metagenome, whole genome shotgun sequencing project.
CTGCCCTGAGCAGGGTAGATGCTGTATCCGGCGCCGACGACAACTATGAACAGAGTCGCTACGCTTAAAGCATTCAGGATATTGTGGTGTTTTGCGTTTTCTGTGGAGATGGAGGGTTATACCGTCAGATCTAATAATTTGTCGACTGCATTACCATCCGCAAGGTAACTGTAGAAGTGTCTTAAGAGAGTGGATTGCGTTGCCCATAACTGAAAACAGCTTAGATCCTTGTTCACCAGAAAGTTTCATCCATTTTCTTCCACCCAGGTTGCGGAAGAGCTACTTTTCATCCGTCGTTGACAAATAATGTCAACGACGGATGAAAAGTGATCCACTTATATCTCCACCAACGGCCCAATATTGATCCACCGTTTTACTCAAGATTAGCTTCTGCTATAACCCCGGCCTTTCGTTTCTGTCTGAGTCGATAGCTTTCTCCTTTGATTGGAACGACATGTGAGTGGTGTAAGATACGGTCCAGCATCGCTGAGGTCAGTGCTGCATCACCGGCGAACGTTTGATCCCACTGCCCGAACGGCAGATTGGATGTCAGGATCATTGCGCTCTTTTCGTAACGTTTAGCGATGACCTGGAAGAACAGCTTTGCTTCTTCCTGACTGAACGGCAGATAGCCTATTTCATCAATGATGAGCAGGCGGGGGGCCATTACTCCACGCTGAAGCGTCGTTTTATAACGGCCCTGACGTTGTGCCGTAGATAACTGAAGTAACAGATCTGCTGCTGTTGTAAAGCGAACTTTGATACCTGCACGGACTGCTTCATAGCCCATCGCTATTGCCAGATGGGTTTTCCCCACACCTGATGGCCCCAGTAATACGATATTTTCATTACGTTCTATGAAGCTGAGTGAGCGTAACGACTGGAGTTGCTTCTGCGGTGCTCCGGTGGCGAATGTGAAGTCATACTCTTCGAACGTTTTCACCGCCGGGAAGGCTGCCATTCGGGTATACATCGCCTGTTTACGTTGATGACGTGCCAGTTTTTCTTCATGAAGCAGATGCTCCAGGAAGTCCATATAACTCCATTCCTGGTCTACTGCCTGTTGTGACAGCGCAGGCGCTGCGCTTATAAGGCTTTCCAGTTGCAACTGCCCGGCGAGCGCCATCAGTCGTTGATGTTGCAGTTCCATCATCACGCCACTCCTCTGCAGAATGAGTCGTAGATGGAGAGTGGATGATGCAGGGGGTGTTTGTCGAAGTTCACCAGATTTTCACCAGGATGCACGTCATACTCTTTTTTCTCCGGAGGCAGTGCCAGCATGGACTGCTGCTCTTCGAGCCAGCGATCGCAGGGACGGGCCTGGATTGTTTCATGCTTTCGTTGGTTAGCGACATCGTGCAGCCAGCGCAGACCGTGGCGGTTGGCTGTTTCAACATCGACAGTGATCCCCATCGGGCGCAGGCGAGTCATTAGTGGGATGTAAAAACTGTTACGGATGTACTGCACCATCCGCTCCACCTTACCTTTAGTCTGTGCCCTGAAGGGGCGACACAGTCGGGGAGAGAAGCCCATCTCCTTGCCGAACTGCCACAACAGCAACGAACACGTGAAGCGGTGAGCGACCATTACGCATAGTGCCTCAGTCAACCTGCATCTGTCGTCCGGGTTCAGTTTCGAACCGAACGGCAGGCTCCAGCTCCTGAGGAACCGAGAGAGAACGAATGAATGCCCTGAGAATGGTCATTCCGCCACGATATCCCTGGTCTCTGATCTCGCGAGCGATTACCGTTGCCGGGATTTTGTAAGGATGAGCATCGGCGATGCGTTGACGAATATAATCCCGGTATTCATCCAGGAGCGAAGCAACAGCAGGTCGCGGCGTATATTTTGGCGGCTCAGATTTTGCCTGCAAATAACGTTTAACGGTATTGCGGGAGATCCCCAGTTCTCTGGCAATCGCCCGGCTACTCATTCCCTGCTTGTGCAGGATTTTAATTTCCATAACTGTCTCAAAAGTGACCATAAACTCTCCTGAATCAGGAGAGCAGATTACCCCCTGGATCTGATTTCAGGCGTTGGGTGTGGATCACTATTGCACCGTTCGTGACAAAGATACAGTACTGTCCAGAACCCCGTTTCAGATGCTTTAAACTTTGAAAGAAAAAGGACAATTTATATTTTGTCAAAAAGAATATGCCCTGCCACGGCACAAAAGGCTTCAGTTTTGAAGCAAGACTGGATACAACTCCACAGAGAGGAGAATTGTTTTTATCCGGAACAAATCTAGGACCACGCAGGAAACAGAGTAATACCGCAAAGTCCTGGCGATTAGCTGGACACTGCTGCTTATTAATGAGAGCAATATTTCTGTAACAAAGATAACACATTCTGCGTCAGAATAATTTCATCATCAGGTATAACCAGCAGGCAAGCTTGCGAACGGAGCGTGCACACAGCCCAGCTTGCAGCGAACGACCTGTACCAAAATGAGATACCAACAGCGTGAGCTATGAGAAAGCGCTACGCTTCCCGAAGGGAGAAAGGCGGAGAGGTACGCACGAGGGAGCTTCCAGAGGGAAAGGGAGTACCAGCTGGCGAATTTGCACTCCAACAAATAATTCCCCCTTTTCTACTTCACTACTTTTGACCATACGTCTGGCGCTTAATTCGTTGATTGTTGGCCTTGCAAGCGTCGTTAGACCTGATTCACCATACCCAGGCAGTCTTGGAAACGGAAAGCTTGCGCGTTAAGCGCACGTTTTAACTAATTCAAATGCATAATGAATTGATTCAGGAATAAATTGTGATGCTCATCACAACAAAAGAAGGTAACAATAATAAAATATTTATTATTTCTTATTATTATCACTGAGAAATTATAAGAAATGTCCGAATTTTTTTGAATTTTACAAATGACAATGACAATAAAAGCCGATTGTTGCATGCATTTTCATTCTTTATCACCAATAAAAAAAATAAATTTTTATTTAACATTAACCCATTAAAAGATATAGACACAAAATGAAGTTTTAAAATAGTATTTCAGCGAGAAAGTCGTTAAAAACTTAAGGTGTTATGCACATCGCACAAGTGATTATGAAAAGAATGGCATTTAAACAAAATGCTGTAGTATCTCAATTACATTTACAATAAAAATAGTCATCCGGGGACAATCGATGAGGAAGGCGGGTACTCCGTGGTAAACATAATTTATGAATACTGAATGAGGCAACCTATACTTGTCATATCCGGATAAAATCACTCTCTGGTAATACTCTTAAGTAAATGCCCTGGGTAACAATGTTATAAAACTGGATGGGTTATGTTTATTTTTTATAAGTAAAAATCACGCGTATAATTAATGGGGGAGCAATAATAAAAAACATATAAAAACAATACCGCATATGTAAAAAATTTGCAGGAGCGGTAATTTTGTAAGCAAACGAAAAGTATTTCACTATGTAACAGATATCACAAAAATACATTAATGCAGTCACTATATTTTCCGCCCGGGTGATAACGTCTGGTTATCATTAGTACTTAAACATCATGGAGAGTCCGCAGTGAATAAAGTTTATTCTCTTAAATATTGCCCTGTCACCGGGGGACTTATTGTTGTCTCTGAACTTGCCAGCAGGGTAATAAAAAAGACATGCCGAAGATTAACGCATATTCTTCTGGCTGGCATTCCAGCAGTCTGTCTGTATTACCCTCAGATATCCCAGGCGGGCATTGTCCGTTCCGATATTGCCTATCAGATTTATCGTGATTTCGCTGAAAACAAAGGGCTTTTTGTACCTGGTGCCACAGATATTCCGGTATATGATAAGGACGGAAAACTTGTGGGGAGACTGGATAAAGCCCCAATGGCCGATTTCAGCAGTGTGAGCTCAAATGGCGTTGCTACGCTTGTATCACCTCAGTATATCGTCAGCGTAAAGCATAACGGAGGATATCAGAGTGTGAGCTTTGGTAATGGGAAAAATACATATTCCCTTGTTGACCGTAATAACCACTCTTCTGTTGACTTCCATGCTCCACGTCTGAATAAACTGGTTACAGAAGTTATTCCCTCAGCGATAACATCAGAAGGAACCAAAGCCAATGCTTATAAAGACACTGAACGTTACACCGCTTTTTATCGGGTGGGTAGTGGTACGCAGTACACTAAGGACAAGGACGGAAATTTAGTTAAGGTTGCCGGCGGATATGCTTTTAAAACAGGAGGAACCACAGGAGTTCCTCTGATATCTGATGCAACAATAGTCTCTAATCCCGGGCAAACCTATAATCCTGTAAACGGACCTTTACCTGACTATGGTGCCCCTGGGGACAGTGGTTCTCCTTTGTTTGCTTATGATGAACAACAAAAAAAATGGGTTATTGTTGCTGTATTAAGAGCATATGCAGGTATTAATGGTGCTACGAACTGGTGGAATGTCATACCAACAGATTATCTGAACCAGGTTATGCAGGACGATTTCGATGCCCCCGTGGACTTTGTTTCCGGACTGGCCCCCCTGAACTGGACATACGACAAAACATCAGGCACAGGCACCCTGAGCCAGGGCAGTAAAAACTGGACCATGCACGGGCAGAAAGACAATGACCTCAATGCCGGTAAAAATCTGGTATTCAGCGGGCAGAACGGTGCAATTGTCCTGAAAGACAGTGTGACGCAGGGGGCCGGTTATCTCGAATTTAAAGACAGTTACACCGTATCTGCTGAATCCGGAAAAACCTGGACGGGTGCCGGCATTATTACTGACAAGGGGACGAATGTGACCTGGAAGGTCAACGGGGTTGCCGGTGACAACCTGCATAAATTGGGGGAAGGAACCCTGACCATAAACGGAACAGGTGTAAACCCGGGAGGACTGAAAACGGGAGACGGTACCGTTGTACTTAACCAGCAGGCAGACACTGCAGGTAATGTTCAGGCCTTCAGTTCCGTGAACCTCGCCAGCGGACGACCGACCGTGGTGCTCGGGGATGCCCGTCAGGTCAATCCGGATAACATTTCATGGGGATACCGGGGAGGTAAGCTTGACCTTAATGGTAATGCCGTTACCTTCACCCGACTGCAGGCTGCTGATTACGGGGCGGTGATTACAAATAATGCACAGCAAAAATCCCGGCTTTTACTGGATCTTAAGGCTCAGGATACAAATGTCAGTGTTCCGATTGGCAGTATATCCCCCTTTGGCGGTACCGGCACACCGGGAAACCTGTACAGCATGATACTCAACGGCCAGACCCGCTTCTATATTCTGAAATCTGCCAGCTATGGTAACACCCTGTGGGGGAACAGTCTGAATGACCCGGCTCAGTGGGAATTTGTTGGCACGGACAAAAACAAAGCAGTTCAGACAGTAAAAGACCGGATCCTGGCCGGGCGGGCAAAACAACCCGTTATCTTTCATGGTCAGCTGACCGGGAATATGGATGTCACCATTCCACAGCTGCCGGGGGGAAGAAAGGTCATCCTTGATGGTAGCGTGAACCTGCCGGAAGGTACCCTGAGTCAGGACAGTGGCACCCTGATATTCCAGGGGCATCCGGTTATCCACGCCTCCGTCAGTGGCAGTGCGCCGGTCAGCCTGAACCAGAAAGACTGGGAAAACCGCCAGTTCACAATGAAAACACTGTCGCTGAAAGACGCTGACTTCCATCTTTCACGTAACGCCTCGCTGAACAGTGACATTAAGTCGGATAACAGCCATATCACACTGGGAAGTGACAGGGCATTTGTGGATAAAAATGACGGAACAGGAAATTATGTCATTCCGGAGGAAGGTACCTCTGTCCCGGACACCGTGAATGACAGGAGCCAGTATGTAGGGAATATTACGCTGAACCATAACTCAGCCCTGGATATCGGCAGCCGGTTCACCGGGGGGATTGACGCTTATGACAGTGCCGTCAGCATCACCTCTCCGGACGTCCTGTTGACAGCCCCGGGTGCTTTTGCCGGCAGTTCACTGACAGTGCATGATGGCGGTCATCTTACAGCACTGAACGGTCTTTTCAGCGACGGGCATATTCAGGCCGGTAAGAACGGCAAAATCACCCTGAGCGGTACACCGGTTAAAGATACGGCTAATCAGTATGCCCCTGCTGTATATCTGACGGACGGATATGACCTGACCGGCGATAACGCAGCACTGGAAATTACCCGTGGAGCACATGCTTCCGGTGATATTCATGCCTCTGCGGCATCAACAGTTACCATCGGGTCTGACACGCCGGCAGAACTGGCTTCTGCGGAAACGGCTGCATCGGCGTTTGCCGGCAGTCTTCTTGAGGGCTATAACGCAGCATTCAATGGTGCCATAACCGGTGGCAGGGCTGATGTCAGTATGCATAATGCACTGTGGACTCTGGGTGGGGACTCCGCCATCCACACCCTTACCGTCAGAAACAGCCGTATCAGTTCTGAAGGAGACCGTACTTTCCGTACCCTGACGGTGAATAAACTGGATGCAACAGGCAGTGATTTTGTTCTGCGTACGGACCTGAAAAATGCCGATAAAATTAATGTGACGGAAAAAGCCACTGGTTCAGATAACAGCCTGAACGTCAGCTTTATGAAGGATCCGGCTCAGGGACAGTCCCTGAATATTCCTCTGGTCACGGCACCGGCGGGAACTTCAGCAGAGATGTTTAAGGCCGGTACCCGGGTGACAGGTTTCAGTCGGGTGACTCCAACCCTGCATGTTGACACCAGTGGTGGCAATACGAAGTGGATACTGGACGGTTTTAAAGCGGAGGCTGATAAAGCCGCTGCCGCGAAGGCTGACAGTTTCATGAATGCCGGGTATAAAAACTTCATGACGGAAGTCAACAATCTGAACAAACGTATGGGTGACCTGCGTGACACAAACGGTGATGCCGGAGCCTGGGCGCGCATCATGAGTGGTGCCGGTTCTGCAGACGGTGGTTACAGTGATAATTACACCCATGTTCAGGTCGGCTTTGACAAAAAACATGAACTGGACGGAGTGGACCTGTTTACCGGTGTCACGATGACCTATACCGACAGCAGTGCAGACAGCCATGCGTTCAGCGGCAAGACGAAATCGGTGGGGGGCGGTCTGTATGCTTCAGCATTGTTTGAGTCCGGTGCCTATATCGATTTGATTGGTAAATATATTCACCATGACAATGATTACACAGGTAACTTTGCCGGTCTGGGAACGAAACACTACAACACCCATTCCTGGTATGCCGGTGCTGAAACGGGTTACCGCTATCACCTGACAGAGGACACGTTCATTGAGCCGCAGGCTGAACTGGTTTACGGCGCCGTGTCCGGGAAAACATTCCGCTGGAAAGACGGTGATATGGACCTGAGCATGAAGAACAGGGACTTCAGTCCGCTGATTGGAAGAACAGGGATTGAACTGGGCAAGACCTTCAGTGGTAAGGACTGGAGTGTGACGGCCCGTGCCGGGACCAGCTGGCAGTTTGACCTACTGAATAATGGTGAGACGGTACTGCGTGATGCGTCCGGGGAGAAACGGATAAAAGGCGAGAAAGACAGCCGGATGCTGTTTAATGTTGGTATGAATGCGCAGATAAAGGACAATATGCGCTTTGGTCTGGAGTTTGAGAAGTCAGCCTTTGGTAAATATAACGTGGATAATGCGGTAAACGCAAATTTCCGGTATATGTTCTGATGTGGGGGAAAGGCTGCCGGAAGGCAGCCTTTCTCAGAGATTCTTAAAATATAAAACAGTGTTTTCTTAATCATCCTTCTTATGGTAGTTCTGTATGAGCCATGAATATATTATTCATGTTTTGTAAAAACTTACATTGCAAAAAAATTATTCTTTCATGTCTTATAACTTGAAGGGGAGTAAGGTGATTTCATTACATAATGAATTACAAAATGATTTTATAAATACAAGTTGGTGAGTGTGTATATGCGTTATTCTTCTTATGCAAAAAAAACATATAATTCAGGATTACAACGAGCAAGTGTAAATGATGAGCACTTTTCGCTTCTGATTGAAATATCACCAATCAGAAGTGAAAAAACAATAGTGGCTCTTAGAGAATATTTGGTTTATGGTTACTCAAAACAAGAAAGCTGTGACAGAAATAATGTATCCAATAGTTATTTTTGTTTGTGTCTGAAAAAACTGAATTATACCCATGGTATTGTATCTGCCCTGAAATATTTCTATCAAACGTAAAATATAATCATAATATCGCTTTACCTCCCAAAATACAGCTGAACTTTATGACTTGGCTGATAAAGTGATACTACGATGAAAACTGAATTTGTTTAAAAATCCCGGGCGTCAGTCCTCTGATTGCTGCAGTATTTTTCAGCAAAGTTGATGCCACATAGTTCTCTGGCCGGTGACAATTATCGACATGGTTCGGATTCGCTCCCCGCCAGCATAGCTCTGGCGGAAAACAGCACTGCCTTCTGTGGCCAACAATAACAACCAGTGTCTGATATCTTTCATTATCCGTGATGCGAGTTTTGTAATGCGCGGTGTGAAAAATGCGAATTTCATAGCAGATTGCTGCTAAAACGACGCTATACCCAGCATAACATCCAATTCAGTTTCGCTGCCATATCCACCTGTACTGGCTGCAACAACAACTGCAGAACTACCAACGATCGAGTAGAAGGCGGGATCACTCCCGCCGTCCTATCACACCACCGTACATGCGGCTCCGCATACGGCGGTTCATGTTAACACTGGAACTGCCTCTGCTGTTCCAGCAGTGATATCAGACCCTGCCTGTTGAACCACGCATTCTTTATCGCCTGATTCATATGGCTTGACCCTGAGTTCCACCATGGCCCGTGGTTGTTGTACGCTGAGATCATCGCCCTGTCCTTACTCAGCCCCGCTCTTTGCAGGTTCTTCGTCCGGGTTCCCGGCCTCTTCCACTGCCGCCACAACAGGCACCGCAGTTTCCGTTTGATCCAGCCGTCCAGCTCTTCCTGCACTCCTCTGACTTCCGTCAGCCTGAAGTAGCTTATCCATCCACGCAGCACTGGCGTCAGGGCATTGATTGTCGCTTTCACTGATTTGCTCCGGTTTCCCGTGGTCAGACTGCGGACTTTCTCCTTCAGCCTGTTCACGCTCGTCAGGGCTATTTTCAGCTTCGCCTGTTTGTGCCATGTCACACTGTACCCGAGGAACTTCCGCTCCCACGGGCGCGCCACCGCGCTCTTCTTCTCATTCACCTTCAGTTTGTTCTCCACGAACGCCCTGATGTTCTTCAGCAGATGGTCGCCCGCTTTCTGGCTGCTTACGTAGATGTTGCAGTCGTCTGCGTAGCGGCAGAAGCTGTGTCCACGACGCTCCAGTTCTTTATCCAGTTCATCCAGCAAGATGTTCGACAGTAACGGCGACAGCGGGCCGCCCTGCGGCATGCCCTCCTGCCGTTTCTCCCTTTGCCCGTCCCGGACTATTTCCGCTTTCAGGTAGCGGCGTATCAGTCTCAGCACCCGCCTGTCCTTTATCGTTCTGGCCAGACGCGTCATCAGGAGTCTGTGATCCACCCGGTCAAAGAACTTCTCCAGATCCATATCCACCACCCACCGTTTGCCGCCCCGTATGTAACGCTGGAGAGCATGTTGGTGATGCCGGCAACCAGCCAGATACGCGAACCGGCAGGGAGAGATATCATCAGTGGCTGCTCCCTTTCATTTCGCGGATAAGTGTCTGTAATAACGCCGGTGTCAGTTCACCTTTTAGCCTGAGGGTTCCGGCCGGCAGAACCAGCTCACAGCACAGACTGTCGGACGGTGTATTTATCTGCTCTGGTTCCTGTGCCGGAGCCGGGATTTTATTATCCGGCTCCGGCGTTAACGTCACGGGAAGCAGTGCAGGCATATTCTTTCCGGAAGGCAGCAGGCCACTTTTCCGGTATTGATGGCGCCAGTTGAAGAGCAGGTTATCGTTGATTCCGTTTTCACGGGCGATCTGCGCCACACAGGCTCCGGGCTGCAGTGACTGCTCCACTAAGGCGATTTTAAACTCATAAGGAAAATTAGGCCGCCGGGGACGTTTTTTTACCACCGGGACTTCGGACATAACGGTGTTTTCAGTAAGTACGACAGGAACTGTGGAGGCACTCCCGTAAAGACGGGCATCAAGTTCCCGCTCCGACATGGCTGCGGGCAGAGGCCATGAAAGGCCAGCTTTGCGGAAGCGCACGAACATACCACAAACTGTTGATTTTGGTACGCCCAGGCGACGTCCTGCCACAATCCGTGGTAAATGTTCTTCAAAGTGAAGACGTAGAGCTTCAGTGATCCAGGTCCGGTATTCCATACGATAGTGTCCATTAAAAAATGATGGACATTATTTTTGTGGAGCCGGAGGAAACAGACCAGACGGTTCAGATGAGGCGCTTACATATGCTTTCCCTGAGGTCATATTAGTCCTGACCACGTCCGGCCAGCCTTAGCGTAGCTAAGGATAATCGCGAAAATATACTACGGCAGGTGCTTAACGTCAGTATTGTACTGAGCATAAGCTGTGGTCACGAATGCCGAGCAGCGCGCAGGCATTCCTGGAATGCGCCAGAGGCGCATGGAGAGGCGCCCTCAGAAGTTGACCAGAGTACAGTGGTCAATGGCGCCGTAGCCCGGCGCAGCCGGTTGATCTATAGAGGATCGCTATCAACTTCCCTGCAAAGCCTTAATCCGTTTATCGCGATGTAGGAGCATTTGTGCGCCGTCGGAGTGGTCACGACAAGGCGTAGCCGCTGTCGGGGCGTATCTCCGCGTTAGCGGGCCGTCAGGGCCGCTTACGGGCGTGTACTCAATGCACCATCTTTATAATCATCAACTATCACTTTGCTTATATTGGCTCCTTCAGGTACAGCATTCCGGCAATTGCTCGGGCTGCCAGCTCCCCCGTTGCTGCGCCTGTCGCTCCCGCGGCTACACTGTTACCCTGTATTGCCGCTACTGCACCGCCCAGAATGGCGTGAGCAATGGCGTTTACTGCCGGATCTTTTTCTGTTGATTTCAGCAGGTGCGCCAGTTCCGGAGCCGAAGCTCCGGCCAGAGCACCCGCTAAATTACCCCCCGCCAGCCCCTGAAGCGCAGCTGTCGCGGCCTGGATACCCCGCTGAATTTCACTGCCGGTACCATACTTCGCCATTTCATCCCTGTAAGCCTGCGTGTCACGCAGTTTTGCAAGATATTCCTGACGTTGTTTCTCTGTCGCATTAGCAGGAAGTACTTCGCCGATTGCTTCCTTGGCGGCCTTCAACGTATTCAGTTCCCCCTGTGTACGGGCAATATCTTCACTTATTAAAACTTTATCAAAATCAACGATATTTCAGTGGAATGTGTGCAAGTTGTTCATCAACCGACCAGTTTTGTGGTTCCGATTTTTTATTCATCCATTTCGCACCACTGTCTAACCATTTTGCTCTATATTTTTTTATACTTTGCACGGTCGAATCCTCATAACCAAATTCAACTCCACAGCAATTACATATATCGTATGTTGGTGTCTCACCATCATCTCCCCATGGTGCTTCTGGCTGTTCAGCACCACATACCCGACAAACATAAAATTCATTATTTTTGTGCATTGAAGTAATCCAAATTTGTTTTATAACCATGCTCTTCAGGATTTGGTTTAAACATTGTTTTAGGAACACCATCTGCATTTTTGACAGCAAAAATATTAGATGATGGATTGTAATAAATCGTATCTCCATTCTTACGAACTGTCATGAGTGTACCCGCAGGTGGATTCGTTACAAAGTTATGTACAGCATCAACATATTGCTTCGCATTCTGATACTCTGGAAACTCTTTTCCATGTTTTGTCCAATGCCCATAGGCATTACCTACAGGTTCTACTTTCTTGGTTTCTGTCCAAATTTGAGTATCTTTAGATTTACCGCCTTTAGCTATCCCACCACCACCTTTCAACGGCTCACCATCTGCACCTTCAACCCCGATTGGCAGAGGGTTTATCGGAATAATGGGTGGCAGCCTGTCATTCTTGTTACCCAGCGCATTATTCTCAACAGCATTCTTCCCGCTCTGTGCTCCCACTGCTGTGGATACGGTGCTGTTTCCGGTTAGACCTCCGATCAGCCCTGCTGACACTGTTGCCAGCGTACTTATCGTCTGCTTCTGCTCTTCACTGAGGTCTGACTGTTTCACACCCGGATACAGCATTCCGGCAATCGCTCTGGCTGCCAGCTCTCCCGTTGCTGCGCCTGCTGCACCGGCAGCAACATTATTACCCTGCATTGCCGCTACTGCACCGCCAAGAATGGCGTGAGCAATGGCGTTTACTGCCGGGTCTTTTTCTGTTGATTTCAGCAGATGCGCCAGTTCCGGCGCTGAAGCACCTGCCAGCGCACCTGCCATATTGCCGCCCGCCAGGCCCTGAAGTGCAGCCGTTGCAGCCTGGATACCGCGCTGCATATCGCTGCCGGTACCATACTTTTCCTGTTCCTTTTTGTATTCCGGCGTATCACGCAGTTTTGCCAGATATGCCTGCCGCTGTTCTTCCGTCGCATCCGCCGGAACAGGCCCATATTTATCCTGCGCAGCCTTCAACGCATTCAGTTCCCCCTGCGTCCGCGCGATATCCGCCACCTGACTGCCTATGTCACTGATAAGCCCCACTGTCTGCAGACGCCTCTGCTCCTTCTCCTTGTCAAATATCGGGCTGATACTGTCATTAGCGTGCACAGGGTCACGGCTCAGGTTCGCCAGATTCTGCTTCTGATTGTCCCTGTCCCGGATGGTGATAGTACCTTCTGCCACTGCGGCCTGAGTCGTTCCTTCCGCATGTCCGCTGTGACCTCCGGCGGATATCATGCCACCCGGCATGTTACCCTGAAATTTATCCCCGAAACTGCCACCACCGCTCAGACTGATCCCACTGTGACTGACTTTATAATCCGCTTCGTTGTGAAGGTCACTGAACCCCAGCGTTCCGGTATCCAGGTGGTTTTTATCCGGTGTGGCAGTGGAGGCAATCACCGCACCATCCAGTTGGGTATGTCTGCCCACTGTAATGTCGAAGCCGCCGTCACCGGCAAACATTCCTGTTTGTTCAGCAACGGAGTCAAAGCGGCTCTTCATCTTATCCCGGGAGGCAGCGATGTAACCTGAGCCGGTCATGGAGCCAAAGGTAAAACTGCCACCGGCAGCCACGCTGGTCTGTTTACTGTCGTATTTACTGGTGTCCTGCTGGCTGCTTATCAGCAGGTCGTGGCCCACATCGGCGATAATCCTGTTGCCGTTGACCTGAGCACCGTTCAGTACCGTATCCCGACCACTGTTGATGGTGACGGTTTTACCGCTGTCTATTGAGGTTTCAGTCCATTCAGTACCGTTACCTTTCTCGCTGCCTTTTGCCGCATTAACGCTGGCAAAGACGCTGATACCAGCACCGTTACCACCGGCACCGATACTGACACCCACGCCACCGCCACTGCTGCTGTTCCTGCCCGTTGTTTTTTGTGTGTTTGCGGCGCCACTCAACAGAACATCATTCGCGGCATCCAGGCTTGTGTTACCACCGGCCTTAAGCTGGCTTCCTGCAATCACAATATCTCCGCGGTTATCGCCCCTGTTTTTGCCGGTTGCGACAACAGACAGATTATTCCCGGCATTCAGCGTACTGCCGGATACTGTGTCACTTTCAGAATGTTGTTGTGATTTCGATTTCTGGGTGGTGAGCGACAGGCTGACTCCCATCGCATTCGGGTCACCGGTTGCGGTGGCCATTGCCGCAGCCTGTCCGGCCTGCACACCAGACAGCGCTGTCTTTGTGGCCTGCAGGGCTTTCAGACGGCTGTCACTGCTCTCCTTCGTCTCCTGTGCACTGGTAACCGCATTATTGATGGCACTGCCCACCGTGCCGGAAAGGGCAACCGTCAGCCCGCTTTTCTTCTGCTCAAATTTTTCGTCCACAGTACGACGGTCATGCCCCGGGTCAACCACCACACTGTCACCGGTAATGCTGATATCCCGGTTCGCAATCACATCCGAACCGCTGATATGAGCCTGTTTGCCCGCGGTAATACTGACATTACCGGCAGTGGAGCCGATGGTACTGGCACTCTGACTCTGCGTTGTCCCGGCCTCGCGGCGGTCGTGCGTTGTCTTACTGCTACCAATGGTGAAGCCGATACCGCCGGTACCCATCAGACCGGATTTCTTCGTTTCCTTAAAGCGCCAGGACGTATCTGTACTGGTGGCAGCAAAAACATCAACATGGTTACCCGCCGCCAGTGACACATCCCGGTCAGCCACCACATCCGAACCCTCTACCGTCAGGTTATCACCGGCGTTAACGGTCACGCGGTTCCCCGACAGCAGGGAGCCTGCTTCACGGGTGGCACTGTCCTCACTGATGGTGTGGGTGGTTTTCTTACTGAGAAAACCTCCGCTTTTTTTCTTCGTTTCCAGATAGTGATAGTCACTTTCTGTCGCCGTGGTCAGGGCAACATCACGACCGGCATTCACGCTGATATTGCCGGTTGCGGTAACGGATGACGCAACAGCGGTGATATCCCGTCCTGCGGTGACGGTAGTGTCACCACCGCTGGCGATTTCCGCTCCCTGCTGGCGAACGGTTTCATCAATGACCGTTTTCCTTTTCGAGTATGAACTGCTGCCGGTCACGGACTCTTCCGCCAGCAGATTAACATCGCGCCCGGCCCGGACAGTGATGTTGTCTTCCGCTGCGATGCCTGCCGCCTGACTGCTCACATCACGACCTGCACTCAGCATCACACTGTCACCGGCAGTAATGGTCGTAAGCCCGGCGCTGCGCTGGTGAGATTCACTGTTTGCATGACGACTGCTGCTTACCCTGTCAATGGCATTCAGACTGAGATCATTGCCGGCAATAAGTGCTGCGCGACCTCCGGCACTGATTTCTGCCCCTGTGACCGAAATGTTTTTATCTGCCCGGATGTCCAGACTATCCATGGCACTGACAGAGGCAATGCTTCCCGTATAAGTGTGTTTCAGGGCGAGGCTGTCTTCCGGTGCATCAAGCTGCCAGTGTGAGTACCGGGTGAGATTATTGACATTGCCGGCGAGACTCTCCAGCCGGACAGTCTTACCGGTAATCGTGGCACTGATATTGTTGATATCGCCCATCGCTTTCAGTCCGAGAGCGCCACCGGCATTTATAAGCCCGGACTCAAGGTTACCCAGACTGTCAGCGCTGTCGATGGTGAGATTATTCTGCGCCATCAGGGTACTGCCACTGTTAGTGACATTCCCTCCTGCCAGGCGCACATTCTGACCGCTGATAATACTGCCGTTCTGCAGTGTCACATCTTTCGGTGACAGATACACTTCCGGCACCATCACCGTCTGACCATTTATCGTGACGGCTTTATACCACAGAATACTTCGGTCCAGAGCCGCCACCTGGTCTGCTGTCAGTGCCACACCAAACTTCAGACCGAGCGCCTTCTGTGCACGGGCAGCGTTATCCATCAGGTAGCGCATCTGGTCGGTGTCTGAACCAACCCCGTAGATATAGCGCCCCCCGATCTGATTCAGCATATAGTTCGATACATAGCGGGTATCAAAAGCAGCATCCCCCAGGAAGCGATAATCTTTTTCCGGTTTCAGCCCGAGGCGGTCAAGAAAATACGATGCGCCCAGGAATTGTTTTTCATCAGTATACGCCGGGTCTGTTTCACGTGGTGCCTGCCCGGGGTGCATCCTGAGCAGGTCATACAGTCCGGCAAACAGACTGCTGTCCACCTTTCCGAGACCATCCAGTTTCGGATTCACCGTAATCAGATACGGACTGTCCGGGTCCGTGGACGGGACAAAATAACCATTGTTACCGGAAGGCAGGGGATAGTTCCCCTCCACGATGCCGGAAGCCAGGTCCGTGCCACTGCCGATCGTCAGACGGGTAATGGTGTCAGTCCAGTCCGGGGCTGTGACGGTCAGCGTCTCTGTGCCATCCTGCGCCAGTTGAGCCATTCCCGGGCTGATATTTTTCTCTGCCGGCGTGTTAATTTCAGGTGCCGCAAGGGTATTTGTGATCCGTCCTGCATTTGAGGTTGTGGATGTATTACTGATATCACTGGAAAAAACGGCAGTGACATTTTTGCCTGCCTGAATCACGGCTCTCAGAGCCTGACCGGTGTCTCTGGTGACATATTCCGGAGCTCCGGAGAGAGTAAAGGTAACGCGATCATCGGCAGAAGCATCTCCATACTGCAGATGCCCGTCGTTGGGGATCATGGCCAGTTTGCCGTAATAGCGATACACATTGTATTCATCCTGTGTATAGCCAAAGAAGGACTGATTATTCAGTTGTGAACCCGACAGGCTGACAAACTCGCTGGCAAGAAGATGACTTCCCGTATTATCCAGTTTGTTCGCGTCAATCAGCAGATTATTACCGGCCGAAATTCTGGCATCCCCCCCTGTTGCACCAACATCGACGCGTGTTGTGCCAGTCAGAAATTTCCGGGTGGCTCCCTTTTCAGTCGGAACGGCCCATGCCTCAAAACCACCACCGGCAGTACCGCTCCAGGACTTCACATAATATCCCCATCCATCTTCACCTAAATCGCCCACTCTGACTGAAACAGAATTTGCACCATCAGGTACTGCGACATTCTCAACCGGAATGTATGATTTTGTCTCATTTATACCCTCCCGCTGATTCAGTAAATGTCCGGTTCTGATGGTGATATCACCGCGGGTGGTTTCGATATTCCCGGAGGTATTAATCACTTCAGCATTCGCGGCACCACTGACATCTTTCTGCATCACCAGGCTGTCACCCGCCAGCATATCGCCGTGATGGTTCCGGATGGTGCTGGCAAACAGCGAGAGATTATTGCCCGCATACAACAGTGCGGTGTTAATGACTGCCCCGGCGACCGTTAACACCAGACTACCCGTCGTGCCGGTAAAACCGTCGAGAGTGATATCTCCCCTGCTGGTCAGGCTGACGTCCCCGCCTGCCTGCAGGCTGCCGCTGGCATTCATCGCAATCCCGCTGCCGCTCAGTACCGTGGTGCCGTTGCCTGCGGTCAACTGGCCATTGTTGGTCAGCCTGCCCGCAGCATTCAGCGTGATACCGTTGCCCTGCAATGTGGCGCCGTTGGTAATATCACCCTGGCTGCTGACGGAGAGTTGTTTATTCGCGGCGATAACGCCCTGTGCGGTCAAACCACTGGTGAGCTTCAGCGTCAGGTTACCGAGTGCAACCAGCTGGCCCGCGCCGCTGAGCGAGACCATATCAGCAAGCATATCACCGCCGCTGAAAACCTTCCCGCCGGCGTTGTTCAGGCTGTTCCCTTTTATTGTCAGGCCCTGATTACCCAGCAGCGTGCCGCTGTTGGTGATGGTCTGCGTGTTGACGTTCAGTTGTGCGGCCTGGAACAGGCCACGGTTGGTCAGACTGTTACCTGTGAGCGTTGCCTGATTCGCCGCCATCACAGTGCCATTACCGGCAAGCTTCGCCACGTTCAGCAGCAGGTCAGTGGCCTGTAGCCAGCCACTGCCACTGTAGTCCGGCGTGGTGAACGTCAGGTCACCGCCGGAAAGAATTTTGCCGCTGTTGTGGGCCTGCGTTGCCGCGCTGAGCGTGGTTTTACCGTTGCCCTGAATGGTGCCGTTGTTGGTCAGTACGGGCGCAGTAAGGACAAATGCATTCTGACTGAGAAGCACACCGCTGGTCTGGTTGGTCAGGGCATTCAGCAATGTAAGAGTCAGCCCGCTGTCGCCCTGCACACGACCTGAGTTGGTCAGCGAACTGGCGGTGATGCGGTTATCCGCCCCCTGAAGCTGTCCACTATTACTGATATCTCTGGCATTGACGTTTAATGCACCGCCTGTCAGCATTTTACCGTGCTGTTGCAGATTACCACTGAGTGTCACGTTCAGGCTGTTAACACCACTGATTTCGCCACCGTTGCTGAGCGAATCGCCATTCACTTCCAGCGTCTTCGCGCTGATTAATCCCTGGTTACCCAGCACTTTCCCGGTCAGGCGGGCATCGCCCAGGGCGGTAATTTTGCTGCCGGTGGCGGCAATAACATCGCCATTCAGGGTCAGAGCCAAATCCAGCGCACTCTGAACAGCACCGCTGCTGGTCAGGCTGCTGGCATCCAGAGTGATGTTCCGCCCCTGAATCCGGCCGCTGTTGGTCACATCTCCTGCGCTCAGCGTCAGCGAGTTCTGGCTGAGCAGCGCGCCACTGTTGGTAAGCCCGTCCGCGCTGTGCAGGGTCAGACCGCTCAGACCCGTGACCGTACCACTGTTGGTGACACTGTTCTGACGAATCGTGACATGGTTACCCTGGACAGTGCCGCTGTTATCCAGTGAGTTTCCATCAAGGGAGAGCGTGCCGGCCGAAAGCAGACTGCCCCGGTTGTTCGTGGTGGCTGCTTTCAGCGTGGTGTCCCCCCGGCTCATGATATCGCCGGTACTGGTCAACTGACCGGTTGCCGAAGCAGTAAGGTTACCGGTTGCCAGCACGGAACCACTGTTCGCCCAGTTGTCCGCCTGCACGGTGAGATTCTGTCCCTGCGTGGTCCCTGCGGTATTCAGTATTTTACCCCGGAGGGTGAGGTCGCCCGCCGTCAGCCAGCGCCCGTTACTACCCTGTGAGAGGGTGTCGCCAGCAAGCGCCAGTGCACCGGCGCCCTGCAACAGGCCGTCACCATCCAGCGTGGTCGCCCTGACGCTCAGCGTGTCAGCGATGATTTTTCCCGGATTGCTGAGGGAGGCAGTGTTTAACGTTAAACCGTTATCACCGGTGATAAGCCCGCTGTTACGGATGTCCGGTATATCCAGCGTCAGGTCTGCAGCACTGTACAGCGTGCCGTTCTGCTGATTATCAAGCCTCTGTGTGTTAACGGTGAGTGAGGCCTCCCCCTGCAACAGACCGCTGTTGGTCAGGGTCTGTGACTGTGTATTCAGGGCGGAACCAACAAGTACGCCGCTGCTGGTCAGTTCCGGCGCACTGAGGCTGAGCGACGGGGCACTGCTTTTCCCGCTGTGGGTGAGCTTTTCACTGGCGTTCACCACCATGGTCTGTTGTGCTGCCTGCGTACCTGCAAGACGTGCATCTCTGGCGTTGATGCTGAGATTTTTGCCGCTCTGAAGTTGTGCGCCCGCTGCGGTACTCAGTTTGTCTGCCTGAACCCGGAGGGTGTCACCGGCACTGGTTTCTCCGTCCAGCGCCACTGTTGTCACATTCAGCGTCATCGCAGCATCGCTGTGGGTGACCGATTTTTTACCGGAGCTCAGCGTCTGCGCACTGACCGTCAGCCCTTTGCCGCCGGACAGCACACCGTTCTGTGTCACATTCTGCGCCTTCAGCACCAGTGCATCATCGCTCACCAGCGAACCTGTACTGGTCAGTTTCCCACTGGCCGTGATATCCACTTTACCCTTCGCGCCAGTGTGGCCGCTCTGGTTAAATTCGTGGGTATTAACAGTCAGGCGGCTGCCACTGAGCAGGGAGCCGCTGTTGCTGAGCGTTGTACTGCCGAGCATCAGGGAAGCCCCCTGAACAGCACCACTGTTATTCAGCGTGCCGGCATCGAGTCCCGCATGACCTTTCGCCAGCAATATTCCGTCCTGTGTCAGCGTGGTGGCGCTGGCCGTGAGATTCTGCCCGGCGGTTATCTGTCCCTGTGTTGTCAGCGTGTCACTGGCGTCAGTCACAATATCGCGGGCCGCGTTAATCTGGCTGGCGGTATCCTGTGTGATGTTTTTCGCGGCAAGCGTTACATCCCGGCCGGCAGTCAGTTTTTCATTCTGTTGAGTGATTCTGCCGCCGGCGGTCAGGCTGAGGTCCTTGTCGCTGTTAAGCGTTCCATTGCTGAGAACGATATCTCTCCGGCTGCTGACGCTCAGGTTACCTCCCGCTTTATGGTCGCCGGTTAAGGTGACGCCCTGACCTTTTGCAGTGACGGCCCCCGTGGCGAGACTGTTGTTGACAGTCAGTCTGCCGCTGGCATCCAGGGTGATATCGCCATCGCGGGCATAAAGGTTACCAAGATTAACCCCGACACCACTTTCAGTGGAGGTCAGATGAATACGCCTGGCGTACATTCCACCGAGAGCGCCGGTATCAACGGCAACTTTCGGCACATCACCTTCGCCCTTCAGGGCTATGACACGACCATCTGCAGTTACACGGTTAGCGCCTGCAGTGACAGTTAAATCCTTCGCATGAAGCGCGGCATTCACTTCCGTTGCACGGGCAATAATGGATATGGCATCGCTCCGGGTGCCGTCCAGGCCCGCGCCATTGATGGTGATACTGCCTTCAGTCACCTCCAGCGCCTGCAGGCTGCCGTCGGCATTCATCACAGGTTTGCCCGTGGTGAGCGTCGCGTGCGGCGTGTTGATAAAACCACAGCCGTCACAGGTGATACCATACGGGTTGGCAACCATCACATTCGCCGCTTTGCCGGCCACTTCCGTATAGCCCTGCAGCAGTGAACGGTTACCGCCGGTCACTTCGTTGATGATACCCTTCGCTTCCCCGCCCGCTTTCAGGTTCGGGTTATTCTGTATCAGTCCACCAAGCTGCGTCGGATTAAGCTTACCGGTGGCATTATTGAGAATCAGCCCTTCCTTCCCGACGTTGTAATCCGTAAACCGGTTATGCGAAATCCCGGCCCCGTTCGGCGTGGCAATGTTCACGACCGGCACACCATTTGCCGCTTTATCCATTCCGGCCCTGTTTTGTGGGGTGATGACGGCCCCCACAGCCGGTAACAACGGCTGCCCGGCGATAATCGTACTGATAAGGTAACTCAGCAGGCGGTAAGTGAAGCGAACGGGAGGCTGATGCATGGTAATAATCCCTTAAAACGCGACGGCAACGCGCCAGTAAACCGTGAGATGGTCAGGGGCAAGCCAGTCCGGGTAAACCAGAGGCAGTCCGGCGGTGAACGAACCGGAAACATGACCACTGGTGGTGCTGAGCCCGGCAGCACCACCCCACAGCGTGCCGGACGAGTACGGGTCATCGCTGTCAGAGTGCAGCCAGCCGCCGTCCAGTGCAGTCACTGCACGGACTGTCCCCACATATGGCAGGGAGAACAGAGACCAGGACAGCTCATTCCGCAGATAACCGCCGTTATTACCGGAGATATACTGCTCCTTAAAGCCACGCACTGAACTCTCACCCCCGAGGCTCAGTTGTTCCACACCATGAAGACGGTCCGGTGACCACTGGGCATAAGCGCTGGTCAGCCACCACACCCTGTCCGTGACGGGGCGCTGAAAACTGGCACTCACCGACCATTTCCGGAACTGATTTACGGGCAGGTCTCCCCTTTTCCCGTGGTCGCTTTCTGCGCCGAACCAGGGCATCCCCCGTGTGAATACCGGATTCAGTGTTCCGACACCCCCCAGAAACTTGTGTGTGTGATTCAGCCCGACAGAAAATGAAGTGAGTTTACGGCTGCTGCCCTGAAGCAGAACATCATCCAGATAATTGTGAATAATGCGGTGCTGCAGACCTCCGGTCAGTGCTGTCTTCATGTCCCCGTTACGGAACAGGACATGCGACAGTCCCAGCCGGTGAGTCTGCAGGTCTCCCGTGGAACGCCACCGCCAGCCCCGGTTATCAATGGTGCTGAGGTAGTCACTCCATGAATACGTGTAATCCACCAGGGTATAGCCATACGGCAGACTGACACCGGCGGCAAAATTCCTCGCATCATGTGACACCGAAAAGTCACTGCTCCGTCCCCCGCTGACAAACCAGTTGTCAGCCAGCCCCAGAGGATTATTAAAGGAAAGGACACCATTTAACTGCCCCGTACCGGTATTCTTCTGTCCGCTGTTGTCGAAGCCCACGCTCCCTGTGACAGGCCATTCCGGCGATGCCGTCAGTGTCACCACCGACCATCCCTCACGGTCACCGGGCGATATTTCAATCTGTACCGGCTCCGTACGCAGACGGTTAATCTGCTCCATCCCCTGCTCAATATCCCGCAGGTTCAGAACCTTCCCCTCCATTCCCGGGAAAACCATCTTCAGGGTGCGGGTAGGAAGGTCAGCGCCTTCCGCCCGGATTTGCTGCAGCCTGCCTTCCATGACCGTTATGTGCAGTACGCCCCCTGAAAGGTCCTGCTCTGTCAGAAAGGCCCGGCTGGTGATATATCCCCGGCGTATATAGCCGTCCGTCACGGCATCCGTGACCGCGGTCAGCCCCGTGATATTCAGACACTGATTCACCCACGGTGCCACCAGTCTGTCGGTTTCTGCAGACGTCAGTCGGGTGGCACCACTGACAACAATGCGTGACACCGTAAAGCAGGGACCTTCAGTACCGGCAGACGTTTCCGGAGACGGCGTGATGGTCAGCGGCGCACTGCGCTCCAGCGCATCACGCTGACGCTGGTTTTCATCCAGCAACTGCTGCTGTTGCTGCTGAATTGCACTGCGGTCACCCGGAGACAGCATGGCTGCCGGAGACGAAAATGCGGGGATAAAAAAACCAGAAAAAACGGAGAGGGAGAGATAGCATATCCACGGAGAGCCGTGCCGGAACATATCATAACAGGGGACAGACACAGCCCGGAATAAAAGAGACGTTTTCGTCAGAATGATTTTCTGCCGGTGCTGCATGTTCTCCCCGTATTCTGGCCTGTGTGATGTCAGTGTAAATTCATGTCAAAAAATGTGTCAGCGAAGAAATTTACATCAGAAGAGAAGTATTTTTGAACAGTAACCCGGTAAAATATCAGGAAAAATCGAAGAAATGTGATAAAGGACGTATTTTGGGCTGTGACGAGGGCAAAACCCTGTTCCGGTTACCGGTCATGCTCCGGCCCCCACAGACTATTTTGCGTCAGGAATAATAAAGCGGCTCATTGCCATTCGCTAGTCCCTTAATGGCATTGTCCATTTCTGTGACGCGGCCTGGATTGCCAGCCATACCACTGTTTTACTGACTCGTCCGTCGGGAACACTTTACGTTTCCTGATGGCATGCCGGATCATACTGTTCAGCGACTCGATGGCGTTCGTTGTGCAGATCACTTTGCGGATATCTGCCGGATAAGCGAAAAACGTCGCCAGGTTAGTCCAGTTTGACAGCCAGCTCCGGCTTATCTGCGGATAGCGGCAGTCCCAGGCCGCAGCAAACGCTTCCAGTGCCTGCTGGCCTGCCTCTTCTGTTGGAGCCTGATAAATCGCTTTCAGGTCGCGAGTGACGGCTTTGTAGTCCTTCCATGACACGAAGCGCAGGCTGTTGCGCACCATATGCACGATGCATAACTGGATGCGGGCCTTCGGATATACTGCGTTGATGGCATCCGGGAAGCCTTTCAGGCCATCCATACAGGCGATGAGGATATCGTTCAGACCGCGGTTTTTCAGTTCAGTCAGCACATTGAGCCAGAACTTCGCCCCTTCATTTTCGGCCAGCCACATACCTGGCAGTTCTTTCTGACCTTCGATATTGATGCCCTGTGCCAAGAACACCGATTTGTTGATGACGCGACTGTCCTGCCGAACTTTCAGGACGATACAGTCAAGATAAACAATGGGGTAAACAGCATCCAGTGGTCGGTTTTGCTATTCTACAACCTGCTCCATCACGGTATCGGTAACCTTTGATATCAGTGCCGGTGAAACATCTGCGTCATACAGTTCTTTGAACGCAGCAGCTATCTCACGGGGGGGCATCCCTTTGGCATACAACGAGAGGATCTGGTTATCCATCCCGGTAATACGGGGCTGATTTTTCTTTACCAGTTGTGGTTCGAAGGTACCATCACGATCGCGCGGAGTACGCAGTTCCAGTGGACCATCGCCTGTGATAACGGTCTTTGTGGAATAACCGTTGCGGGAGTTAGTTCCCGGTCTGGACTGATTTTTCTCATACCCAGGATGGTGTGTCATCTCTGCATTGAGAGCGGCTTCAACGCTGAGCTTTTTCAGCAGCCGACAAACTGACTGAGGTCTTCAGGGGGGTTGAGGTTTTTGGCCAGTTCGTTAGCCAGAGTCTGTAACTGTTTTTCGTCCATAAATTAACCTTCATTTGATGCTGGATTGAACATATCAAAATCAGGCAATTACACAAATCTATGTACAGGCTGAACCACGGCAGCCTGACGGCTGCAAATTGAAAACCGCCCCTGTTCGTCATGTTGTTGCCGCACGCCCCGCAGAATATGTATGCTCTGGGGACCTGTTTTATTAAGGACTCATCCCCTTATGTTGACCCGCAAAAGTATCGATACAGTTCTGCTCTCTGTTGGTGCTGAGAAGCTCTCACAATGTGAATGGAACTGGATGAAGATGCTCAAACCCATGGACCCACCACATGCGATGGTCGCGGTCTCCATCCTGGAGCGCCGTGGTGACACATCAGCCCTTACCCGGCTACAGGATGCCGGGGGTTAATCCGTCCTCATGTTGTCCGGTTCACTCCCCGCCCTCTGATACGTCTGTTCACAGCCAACCAGTGCTGGACGTCCTTCCTGGATGCGGGCGGTCTGCGCGATATCGAGGTTGAAGCCGTCACAAAAATGCTGGCCTGCGGCACACGGATACTGGGGGTAAAAGAGTTCGGGTGTGATAACCCGGACTGTCATCACGTAAAGTACCTGACCAACTCATGCGGCAGCCGTGCCTGCCCGTCCTGCGGAAAAAAGGCCACAGACCTGTGGACAGCGACACAGCTGAATCGTCTTCCTGACTGCGACTGGGTACATCTGGTCTTCACCCTGCCGGACACGCTGTGGCCGGTGTTCGAAAGTAATCGCTGGCTGCTGAATGACGTGTGCCGTCTGGCGGTGGAGAATCTGCTGTATGCCGCCCGGAAACGGGGGCTGGAACCCGGTATCTTCTGCGCCATCCACACGTATGACCGTCGTCTCAACTGGCATCCGCATGTACATGTGTCTGTAACCTGTGGAGGTCTGAATAAGCATGGTCAGTGGAAAAAACTGAGCTTCCTGAAAGACGCGATGCGTTCGCGGTGGATGTGGAATATGCGGGAGCTGCTTCTGAAAGCCGGCGGAAAATACTGGCATGTGTACATGTCGAAGAAAACGGCCGGGGGGAGGAATACGGCGCGCTACCAAGGTCGTTATCTGAAGAAGCCGCCGATAGCCGCCTCCCGGCTGGCACATTACAACGGAGGGGCGAGCTTGAGCTTCCGTTACCTAGACCACAATACAGGAGAGATGGCGACAGAAACGCTGACGTAGCGGGAGCTGGTCGCGAGGCTGAAACAGCACATCCCGGAGAAGTTTTTTAAGATGGTGAGGTACTTCGGGTGCCTTGCCAACCGTGTGTGTGGAGAGAAGCTGCCGCAGGTGTACCGTGATCTGGGGATGGATAAACCGGGAGCTGTGGCGAAAAGTGTGCTATGCACAAATGGTGAAACAGTTCCTGAGTCGTAACCCGTTCGAATGCGTGCTGTGTGGAGGCCGGATGGTATACCGCCGGGCTATTGCGGGGCTGAATGTATCAGGGCTGAAGAAAAACGCGCGGGATATCAGTCTGCTGAGGTATATCCCTGGCTGATGCAGGAGAGGAGTGCCTGTAACCCGGGGAATGTATAAAAAACAGTCTGTCACGGTATAAAAACCGACCATTCGGAGCGAAAAAACACCGGAGTGACGGGAAAAACGGAGAGACGCACGTGGCATAAGGCGCGGACAGAGGTATCGCCAGTTTTTTCAATTTCCTATACGTCAAGCGCCGGGCACTCAAATAATGAATCGTGGATTCTGACGCTGGCCTACAACCGCCAGGATATTGACACGACTGACTTCATCATTCACTTCATAAAGTACATGCTGTCCAAGTAAGCTAATACGGCGAACCCCTTCACCATAGCGTTCATCCGTTTCATACAGCCTGGGGTAATCTGCCAGGCGATCGGTTGCAGTGATCAGACGCTCTGTCACGTTCCTTGCATCCCAAAGAGATGCATTTTCGGCCAGATATTCAAATAACGCTGTTATATCCTCAATCGCACCAGGTCGCCATTCTATTTCATAACTCATTGCGCAGTTCCTGATAACGTCCCTGTAGTTGCTGGCGCAGTTGCGCGGAACTCATTCCAGGCCGCTTATCGGAGCGAGCAGCGGCAACTTTCGCCCGTACCTGTTCGTCGTATTCCGCCCGTGCCAGTTCTTCATTAGCGAGGCGTTGTAATAATGCAGACTTGTCTGTACTGCCTTCTGGCAAAATACGAGGCAGGCTTTCGGCCAGCTCGCGCAGGAAATTGGCGTTTTCGTAATGTGTGGTGTTATTCATAGTTGACTCCCCCCTTCATTCAATAAAGGGCAATTGCAGGTTTTTTGATGCCGCACGCATGGGTATAACGAGTCAGAGTATTGATATTCGCCTGGTAATCTGCGTGTTGTCAGGTTTTATGCAGAGTATATAACCTTTCAGACATAGCCACCAACATATGCCGCGTCAGCGGCATGGAAGGCGGCACTCTGTTGTTTCATATGATACCGGAGTAAAACCGCCGAAGCCCGGCGTCAGCCGGTACTGATTGATAGATTTCACCTTACCCATCCCCAGCCCTGCTAAGCCATACTCACTTTCAGCCATGACAGAGCTTCTGTGCGCGGTCGGAGTGGTCCCGACGAGGGTTTACCCGAAGTCGGGGCGTATCTCCGCGTTAGCGGGCCGTAGGGGCTTTGTGGTTTCAGTTCTGCGCTGGGCTGGGGTTTTCTCGGTGGTTGTATTTGAGTGTTGTAACTAAAATGGCTCCGGTCGGGGCCCGCCGCTTGCGGTGGGAGGTGCATATCTGTCTGTCCACAGGACAGGCAGTGAACAGGTTTTCTTTTTAAATGAATGTAATTAAGTAGTTTAAAGGAGATATAAAGAGGTGTTTAAAAGATACATTGCACCCTGTAAGACTGGCGGCTGGTGCTTTATGACATGAACGGTTGTAACCTTATAGGGAAGTCCCTTGCAGTTAAATGTAGATAAGTAAAATTACCCGTCTGTGAGACGTGTTTTGCATCAAAAACAGGGGGAACCGGATGTACCAGAAGGTGGATGATGAGGTTGTTTTTTGTATGTGGTGCTGCTTTTTTGTTTGCTTACAGACTTCAGGCGTGCGGATGCCTCCGGCGCGGGCCGGATTATTCAGAGGGGGTCACTTTCAGGGGGAGGCTGTGGCCAGCCGGCTGTAATTACGGTTACGTGACAGAATCATGCGCTCCTTCACACGACGCTCCACTTCGCGTTTTACCGCCTCACGAGCTATCAGTTCATCCATACCCAGGGTATCCAGCCCCTGCTTTTTGCGCTGTCTGTTTTCCCATTCCACACGACTGCGGCGCGCAGCTGCCACTGCATCCTCAGACACATCAAGGGCAGCAAACAGAGCCGGTGTGAACGTGATGTCGGTCGGAATGTAGCACCCGATAAGCGGGTCATATTCCGTCTGGTAGGTAATCAGTCCCAGCTCTGACAGGAACGTCAGGGCCCGGGTGGCACGGGTGATGGAGAGTTTTCCGGCAGCAGACTCCGTCGCCAGTCCGCACTCAATGGCCAGTGTGGTGATGGAGCACTGGACGCGGTTGGCCAGCGGGTCATAGTGGAAACACAGCCCCTGCAGGAGCGCATCAATAGCCCGTCGACGCAGCACCGGTGGCATGCGTCGACGCAGACCACGCGAACGGGCATGCGCCACATGAATAGCAAAATCAAAACGGGAGGTGAAGCCCACCGCCTTTTCCATCAGTTTTTCGCAGAACTTCAGCGTTCCTGCACCTTCACGGGGTGTAAACACCGGATTCGGGTTCTTTACCTGGCGGTAATACGTTTGTTGAAGATCAGTCACACCATCCTGCACTTACAATGCGCAGAAGGAGCGAGCACAGAAAGAAGTCTTGAACTTTTCCGGGCATATAACTATACTCCCCGCATAGCTGAATTGTTGGCTATACGGTTTCACGGGGCCCCGATAATCTTTCTAGTCGCCAAACTTTGAGAAGATTATCGGGGTTTTCGCTTTTCTGGCTCCTGTTAATCCACATCAGAACCAGTTCCCTGCCACCTTACGGCGTGGCCAGCCACAAAATTCCTTAAACGATCAGTAATCTATCACGCACACCAGAAACAGGCAAGAATGTGATGTCGCTACATTTTAGTTAGCTAAAAGCACTCTTCTGCTTTATCAGTTCGGCAATCATCTCAGCCTGGGTAACGCCCTCAGCTTCACACATCACCTGCAATTGCGCTTTTAACGCAGCAGGAATGAACACTCTGAGTTCTTTATGTGTAGCTCGTTTTCTTGCCAGGGATGCCTGCTGACGTTCTGCAAGCGTCAGAGGATTACCTTTTCTGTATGCTCGCTTTGTACCTGATGAGGAAGTCACTGCATTTTCTGTCTGCGACATCTCGCCTCCTCAATACTTAAACAGGGATCGTTTCGCAGAGGATACTACAGTTTTTTGAAATCAGCGACTTGAGAATTGTGATGAAGATCTGTGTTGGCGCACAAATCAACGGGGATTACTGTCGTTTAGTGTGAATTTTGTTGCGAAATGGCTGAAAAACAGGAAATGCCTTAACCTGTGTGCCGGCCCCGGGCGGGACCGGCTGTTTCTGACATGTCGGGTGTCTGCCCCTGAAATACCTCACACTTCCGGAAAGCGGGGACTTCCGTCCCCGCCCGGCAGCTTACTTCCGTGCTTCGTAGGCCAGAGTTACCTGCACCCACTGTATTTCCCCTGTGAATATTCAGCTCACATAACCGTTCCCTGAATATCAGTGAAAAACACAACACCGTGGCACACACGGCGAGCAACCCGATAAGGGCATATTTCGTCATAAACTTTGACCTCTCTGCAAGGAAGAGGCTACAATCAGAACTGCTAGGAACTTCATGCAGACCTCACGAGTTAATGGATTAACGAGTGGGGTCTTCGCATTTCTGGTACCTGCGTCTTGCCTGAACCAGAAAGGCTCAGACACCGCCGCGATAATACCACATTCCCTGTAGCTGACTATTACCCCCCATTTACCTGTTTTTGTTACAGAAACGCCGGGAGCGGAGAAAACTTGCTTTTTCCCGTTTCCGGGGTTGGACAACTGAGCAACGTGAAGGCGTCAGCTACGATGCTCCGGTGACTGCTGATCAGCCTCTGTTGTATTCAGCCATTCTCCGGTCATCTGCAGCAGTTTTCTGGCATCATCCAGCTCTACTGCTGCAACAATACTGAACGAACGCCGTTCAACGATAACCACATAAACATGCCACTGAGACAGCATCCTGAATACCTGCCACCACGGGCGTGATCGTGGTCGGATATTCCCGTTCAGCTGGACGATGTCCGCGCCCGTACCTGTGGACACAGATACCACCGCTTAATATCCACAATTCTGAGCAGTCCTTTCATAAAACTGACTTCCCTTTCTGTCAGCAGCGTCTTCTGACGTTGCCAGTATTCACCGCTGGACAGTATTCGCTCTGCATCACCGGTCCGTACACCTGCCGTATGCAACTGCATCAGCAAAGGAGAAGGCTGATTTACACTTCTGAGGATAATCCGGATAAATAACGCTGCAATAATCAGAACAATGAGAATAAAAATAATCAGTTTCATTATTTATCTGCTCCTGGCAATTAATTATGCCGAATTATTACCTTACATATTTCCATATCTCTTTTGGTATCCTGTCATATAACTTTCCGGTGATTAATTCCGCTAACCGGTGGTCTGCTGCTGAATTAAATGACTCACGTTCACTGGTCGATAAACTGTCCCTGTTTTTATAAATAATTTTTTCCAGCGTATTGACTGATGAACATCGTCGTAACTGATACAGCCATTCCTGTTTTGTTTTTGCCATTTTTATTCCCGCTGAGAACAGATGAATGATAAGATTGCCATCGCTTTATTTACGGTGTCGCCATATCCAGGGAGGAACCGGATCAGCATCTGACCAGAGCCCACGTTTTTGTTGTCTGGCTTCGTTCTGAAGGACAGGCAGCACGGGATCTGTGTTGTACTGCTCATAGACCCAGGCAGCCCCGGCCCGGACCATACACTGATTAACATTCATTCCGTCTGGTGCATAAACCTGCCCGAGAATACGACCATAACGATCTCGCTGAAAATATGTGACGGTAACCGTTTTTCCCGCAACCAGTGATTTCATCATGTCTGTTGACCACCGGCCATAATCCTGTTTCTTTTCCGGTGCATCAATATTTACCAGCCTGATCCGCACCGGCTTCCGTGAATCCATTACCTCGATGGTATCACCGTCCAGTACACGAACAACCCGTCCATGAATATCTGCAGACAATACCGACCATGAAAAGACAAATAATACTAGTGGAATATATTTCCTCATGTTATTCTCCATATCAAATAAATGGCACCTGTATTTCAGACATCCTGAATATTGCGGCACACATTGAATAACATCTTGTTTTGTGAAATTAATCACAAAATATAAAAGTGCGACTTAATACGGAAAAGACTCTGTGTTACTCAGAGGTATCCGGTCATACTGCCCGACCGGAGAGTCAGAAAAACAATACTTATGAACTCCTTTCAGCCTCCTCCACCTGGTCGCGGAGGCTGCTTTTTTACCTCAGCTCCTGGCATCGCCGGCGGCAACGTTCAGCCCTCTGCCGGGCAAACGCCTGCCAGGCTGTCTAGGGAGCAATACTGGCGGCCTGTTGCCATGCCTCAGAGGCTTCCCTCCAGAACCCTCTGACTTCCAGCCGGACAGCCCGGCTCCCTGCTTTCTGATAACACCAGACCTGAGCATTTCGTGAATTTCTGCTGAATCCGTTCACCTCACATCCTTCTTAACTCAAACAAATAATTGTGTTAAAAACTTTATGCAGTTGGACTTTCATTGGGTGATGAAAGTAACTTCTTTACTCTGGCCTTATTGCTTCAGCCTCCTCAGTTTTCGGGGAGGCTTTTTTTATTTCTCATCAAGCACGGCCTGAAGTTCTTCCTTTATCCGGTTCTGCCGCCGGATTTTATCCAGACGCGCTGCCGCATACGCTTCCTCCTCCTGAGAAATATGCTCCGTCACATACCCTTCCGTGTCATACCGGCAGGCTCCGGCTTTCATGGCACACAGATAGCTTTCTGAACGGGTGATGGCCTTCAGCGCCCTGCGCAGTTTTTTATGCGAGAGCG
>PPYF01208601.1_pt1 | contig 31083 bp, 39 predicted proteins | sample 1559871 | NCBI WGS metagenome assembly PPYF01 (sample SAMN08240021, study PRJNA423297) | Human gut metagenome, whole genome shotgun sequencing project.
AAATGTAAAATCGTTTCTCGTGCAGACTTAGAAGGCGGTGATAACAGTGAAAATTAAAAATTATGTAGAAGATTTAAAAGCGAAATCAGCTACAGAATTACAGGAAGAATTAGTAGCTGCTAAGAAGGAACTCTTTAACCTGAGATTCCAGAATGCAACCAATCAGCTGGACAATACAAGCAGAATCAAAGAGGTTCGTAAAAATATTGCCAGAATTCAGACCGTAATCGCTGAAAAGGCGAATGTTCAGTAATCTAAGAAGGAGGCACTAAATCGTGGAAAGAAATCTTAGAAAAACACGTGTTGGTAAAGTAGTAAGCAACAAGATGGATAAAACAATCGTAGTTGCTATTGAAGACCACGTAAAACATCCTCTTTACAAGAAAATCGTAAAGAGAACCTATAAATTAAAAGCACATGATGAGCAGAATCAGTGCAGCATCGGTGATACCGTTAAAGTTATGGAGACCAGACCGCTGTCCAAAGATAAGAGATGGAGACTGGTTGAAATCGTAGAAAAAGTGAAATAATTATATCGGTAAATTCGTGAAGGAGGAATACCAGCATGATTCAGCAGGAGAGTAGACTTAGAGTTGCTGATAACACAGGTGCAAAAGAGATTCTGTGTATCCGTGTTATGGGTGGTTCTACGAGAAGATATGCCAACATCGGTGATGTAATCGTTGCTTCCGTCAAAGATGCAACACCAGGCGGCGTTGTTAAAAAAGGCGATGTAGTGAAAGCTGTTGTTGTCCGTACTGTAAAGGGTGTTCGTCGTAAAGATGGTTCTTACATTAAGTTTGATGAAAACGCAGCCGTAATCATCAAAGATGATAAGACACCAAGGGGAACTCGTATCTTTGGACCAGTAGCAAGAGAGCTTCGTGAGAAACAGTTTATGAAAATTGTATCTCTGGCTCCGGAAGTATTATAAGGAGGTAGCCTGATGTTAAAGATCAAAAAAGGTGATACTGTAAAAGTTATCGCCGGTAAAGATAAAGACAAAGAAGGAAAAGTTCTGTCTGTAAAAGATGGTAAAGTCATTGTTGAAGGCATCAACATGATCACAAAACACACAAAACCTTCTATGGCCAACCAGCAGGGTGGCATTGTCAACAAAGAAGCTCCTATTGATGCATCCAACGTAATGGTTATGTACAAAGGAAAAGCTACACGTGTAGGCTTCAAAGTTGAAGATGGAAAAAAAGTCCGTGTTGCAAAGAGCACCGGTGAAGTAATCGATTAATTAAGAGAGGAGGCAATCAAAAGTGAGCAGACTGAAAGAAACATACAAAAATGAGATCGTAGACGCTATGATCAAAAAATTTGGATATAAGAACATCATGGAAGTGCCAAAACTCGAAAAGATCGTAATCAACATGGGTGTTGGCGAAGCAAAAGAAAATGCAAAAATTCTGGACTCTGCAGTAAAAGATCTGGAAACTATTGCCGGACAGAAAGCAGTTCTGACAAGAGCAAAGAATTCCGTAGCTAACTTCAAAATTCGTGAAGGTATGCCGATCGGATGTAAGGTAACCCTGAGAGGGGAAAAAATGTATGAGTTCGCTGATCGTCTGATCAACCTGGCTCTGCCCCGTGTACGTGACTTCCGTGGAGTAAATCCTAACGCATTTGACGGAAGAGGAAATTACGCTCTGGGTATTAAAGAACAGTTGATTTTCCCTGAAATCGAATATGATAAAGTTGATAAAGTAAGAGGTATGGACATTATCTTTGTTACAACAGCAAAGACAGATGAAGAAGCTCGCGAATTATTGACATTATTCAATATGCCGTTTTCAAAGTAAGAATAGGAGGGAAAATTCATGGCTAAGACAGCAATGAAAATTAAGCAGCAGCGTAAACAGAAATTCTCTACAAGAGAATACAATCGTTGCAGAATCTGTGGTCGTCCACATGCTTACTTAAGAAAATACGGAATCTGCAGAATTTGCTTCCGTGAATTAGCATATAAGGGACAGATCCCAGGAGTTAAAAAAGCTAGCTGGTGATCGGAAGCGCTTAATGAGAGCCAGCTGAAGGCGAAGCTCAAATTTAGTGCGAGATCGTTCGTGCCCCTTAGCAAGCCTGAGCCGTAAGGTGAAAGGCGAGCTTAGTGGAACGAACATTCCCGTCTAAACGGGGAATACCTAGTATAAATGAACTATACTGACATGAAAAGTCTAAATAATCAGGAGGAAACTATCATGACAATGAGCGATCCAATTGCAGATATGCTTACAAGAATCCGTAACGCAAACACTGCGAAACATGACACTGTAGATGTTCCGGCTTCCAAAATGAAACTGGCTATCGCCGACATTCTGGTAAAAGAAGGATACATCGCAAAATATGACATCGTAGAAGATGGTGCTTTCAAAAACATTCGCATCACTCTGAAATACGGTGCAAACAAAAATGAAAAGATCATCACTGGTCTGAAGAGAATTTCTAAACCAGGTCTGCGTGTATATGCAGGAAAAGAAAATCTGCCAAGAGTACTTGGTGGTCTGGGTGTGGCTATTCTGTCTACAAACCAGGGTGTTATCACAGATAAAGAAGCTAGAAAACTTCAGGTTGGTGGAGAAGTATTAGCTTTTGTATGGTAGGCATTGAGCACTTAGAGAAGACAAGCCGTTAGGCGAAGGATGAGCTTAGTGCGAAAGCCGTTCTGCGACCAAAGGGAGCAGAACTTCCTGGATTGACAGGGATTGAAGAAAGAAGCATACACACAAGTGTGCGAAGATACTGAAAACAGAGAGGAACAAACGAGTCCTCTCCGAAAATTTAAGTTAGGAGGAAAATGGTATGTCACGTATCGGAAGACTGCCTGTAGTTATTCCAGCTGGTGTAACAGTTGATGTAAAAGAGAATAACTATGTTGTTGTAAAAGGTTCTAAAGGAACACTGGAAAGAGAACTGCCTGTTGAGATGGACATCAAAGTAGAAGATGGTCAGGTAATTGTAACAAGACCAAGCGATTTGAAAAAGATGAAAGCTCTGCATGGTCTGACAAGAACACTGATTCAGAATATGGTAATCGGCGTAAGCGAAGGATACCAGAAGGTTCTGGAAGTAAACGGTGTTGGTTACAAAGCAGCTAAACAGGGTAAGAAATTGGTTCTTTCCTTAGGATATTCTCACCCGGTTGAAATGGAAGATCCGGAAGGATTGGAAACAACTGTAGATGGTAACAAAATCGTCGTAAAAGGTATCAGCAAAGAAAAAGTTGGCCAGTACGCTGCTGAAATCAGAGAAAAGAGAAAACCTGAACCTTATAAAGGAAAAGGTATCAAATATGCTGATGAAGTTATCAGACGTAAAGTTGGTAAAACTGGTAAGAAATAAATAAGGAGAGTGTGAAAATGATTAATAAAGTATCAAGAGCGGATGTCCGCACGAAAAAGCATAGAAGAATGCGTCATCATATCGTTGGCACAGCTGAAAGACCACGTTTGGCTGTATTCAGAAGCAACAATCATATGTATGCACAGATCATTGATGATACAGTTGGAAAAACATTAGTATCCGCTTCTACTCTTCAGAAAGATGTAAAAGCAGAACTGGAACACACCAACACAGTAGAAGCTGCAGCATATCTGGGAACTGTAATCGGAAAGAAAGCAGTTGAAAGCGGAATCAAATCTGTTGTATTTGACAGAGGAGGATTCGTATACCATGGTAAAGTAAAAGCTTTGGCTGATGCAGCAAGAGAAGCTGGATTGGAATTCTAGGAAAGGGAGGAGCGAAAACACATGAGACATGCAATCATTGATGCTAGTCAGTTAGAATTAGAAGAAAAAGTAGTCTCAATCAAACGTGTAACAAAGGTAGTTAAAGGTGGACGTAATATGCGCTTTACTGCCCTGGTAGTTGTTGGAGACGGCAATGGTCACGTTGGTGCAGGACTGGGAAAAGCAACTGAAATTCCGGAAGCAATCCGCAAAGGAAAAGAAGATGCTATGAAGAAATTAGTAACCGTAGCAAGAGATGAAAACAACAGTATCACACATGACTATATCGGTAAATTCGGAAGCGCAGAACTGCTGCTGAAGAGAGCTCCGGAAGGTACTGGTGTTATCGCTGGTGGTCCGGCTCGTGCCGTAATCGAATTAGCAGGTATCAAGAACATCCGTACAAAATGTATGGGTTCCAGAAATAAACAGAACGTTGTACTTGCTACAATCGCAGGTTTAAGTCAGTTGAAGACTCCAGAAGAAGTAGCTAGACTTCGCGGTAAATCCGTTGAAGAAATCTTTGCTTAAGGAGGGACTGGAAAATGTTGAAAATTACTTTAGTAAAATCTACAATCGGTGCGGTTCCAAAACACAAAAAGACGGTTGAAGCTTTGGGACTGACTAAACTGCACAAAACTGTTGAACTGCCGGATAACGCAGCTACAAGAGGTATGATCAAACAGGTGCAGCATTTGGTAAAAGTTGAAGAAGCGTAATTAGGATAGAAGGAGGTGCCACAATGGATTTATCTAATTTAAGACCTGCAGAAGGTTCCAGACAGAGCGATGATTTCCGCAGAGGCCGTGGTCACGGTTCAGGAAATGGAAAAACAGCTGGTAAAGGACACAAAGGTCAGAAAGCTCGTTCTGGAGCTCCAAGACCAGGTTTTGAAGGTGGACAGATGCCTTTATACAGAAGACTTCCAAAGAGAGGATTCAAGAACAGAAATACCAAAGAAATCGTTGGTATCAATGTAGATGCTCTGAACAGATTTGAAGATGGAACAGAAGTTACCATCGTTACTCTGGTAGAGAGCGGACTGGTTTCCAATCCGAAAGACGGAGTTAAGATTCTGGGTAATGGTGAGCTGAACAAAAAACTTACCGTAAAGGTTACCGCTGTAAGTGAAGGCGCAAAAGCAAAAATTGAAGCAGCAGGTGGAACAGTAGAGTAAGAGGTGATCTCATGTTAAAGACTCTTCAAAATGCGTTTAAAGTGAAGGATGTCAGACATCGGATCTTCTATGTGTTAATGATGCTGGTAGTTGTGAGAATTGGCTCACAGCTGCCGGTTCCTGGTGTAGATAACAGTTATTTCAAAGACTGGTTTGCAGGACAGAGCGGTGACGCATTCAACTTTTTGGATGCATTTACCGGAGGCTCATTTTCACAGATGTCCATCTTTGCGTTAAGTATTACACCGTATATCACATCATCCATTATCATGCAGCTTTTAACGATTGCAATTCCTAAGTTAGAAGAAATGCAGAGAGATGGAGAAGACGGAAGAAAGAAAATCAGTGCGATCACCCGTTATGTTACTGTAGGATTAGCCCTGTTTGAATCTGTTGCTATGGCGATTGGATTTGGTAATAAGGGACTGATTCCGGATAACAACGCAGGTAAAATTATCGTAGTGGTTGCAGCATTGACTGCTGGTTCTGCATTCCTGATGTGGGTTGGTGAACAGATCAATGAAAAGGGAATAGGAAATGGTATTTCCATCGTTCTGTTGATTAACATTGTCTCCCGTATCCCAAGTGATATGGTGACGCTTTATGAAACGTTTATGAAAGGTAAGATCATAGCAAAAGCGATTCTTGCAGGAGTTATTATCTTTGCAGTGATCGTGGCAGTTGTGGTTCTGGTTCTTATCTTAAACGGAGCAGAAAGAAGAATTCCTGTTCAGTACTCCAAGAAAGTACAGGGCAGAAAAATGATGGGCGGACAGTCCAGCCATATTCCTTTAAAAGTAAATACAGCCGGAGTAATCCCTGTAATCTTTGCTTCTTCTATTATGTCCTTCCCAAGTGTGATCGCCACATTTATGGGTAAGACAGGAGGAAGCGGATGGGGAAGCAAGATTCTGGCAGCTCTGAACAGTAATAACTGGTTTAATCCGCAGCAGTCCTGGTATTCCGTGGGACTGATTCTGTATATTGTAATGGTAATTTTCTTTGCTTACTTCTATACATCCATTACCTTCAATCCTCTGGAGGTGGCCGATAATATGAAGAAGCAGGGTGGTTTTATCCCTGGTATCCGTCCGGGAAAACCGACAGTAGATTATCTTACAAAGTTATTAAACTATATTATTTTTATCGGTGCTGCAGGACTTACCATCGTAGCAGTGATTCCATTCTTCTTTAATGGCGTATTTGGCGCTAATGTCTCTTTCGGAGGAACATCCATCATTATTATTGTGGGTGTTATCCTGGAAACATTAAAGCAGGTTGAATCCATGATGCTGGTGAGAAACTACAAAGGTTTTTTAGATAACTAAAAGGTTGTGGCGTTTTACGCCACAGCCTTAAAGTGTATATAGCGATAAAAAAGAGGAAAAGGAGAGGGTACTATGAAACTTATCATGTTGGGAGCGCCTGGTGCAGGTAAGGGAACACAGGCGAAGAAGATTGCAGAAAAATATAACATTCCTCATATTTCCACAGGAGATATTTTTCGTGCAAATATTAAAAACGGAACAGAATTGGGAAATAAGGCGAAAAGTTACATGGATCAGGGGCTCTTAGTTCCTGATGAACTGACCTGTGATCTGGTAGTAGACCGTATTAATCAGGAAGATTGCAAAAACGGATACGTACTGGATGGATTCCCAAGAACGATTCCTCAGGCAGAAGCATTGAAAGCTGCTCTGGAAAAAATGGGAAGCATCATCGATTATGCTATTAATGTGGAAGTTCCGGATGAAAACATTATCAATCGTATGAGCGGACGCCGCGCCTGCCTTGCATGCGGATGTACGTATCATGTTGTGTATAATGCGCCGAAAACAGAAGATATCTGCGATGTATGCGGAGCAAAACTGGTTCTGCGTGATGATGATAAGCCGGAAACTGTTAAGAAACGTTTGAATGTATATCATGAACAAACACAGCCGTTGATCGATTTCTACGACAAAGAAGGTGTATTAGTAGAAGTTGACGGAACACAGAATCTGGAAGATGTGTTCCAGGCTATCACCAAAATTTTAGGAGCGTAAAACATGTCTGTATCAATAAAGACTGCCAGGGAAATAGAATTAATGAAGGAAGCCGGCCGTTTGCTGGAGCAGGTTCACGATGAACTGGCAAAAGCCATCAAGCCGGGAATTTCAACCTGGGAAATTGATCATTTGGGAGAAGAACTGATCAGAAGTTTTGGTTGTACCCCGAATTTCCTTCATTATAATGGATATCCCGCATCCATCTGCGTATCAGTGAATGATGAGGTTGTACATGGAATTCCATCCAAAGAAAGAATTCTTCAGGAGGGAGATATTGTCAGCCTGGATGCCGGACTCATCTATAAAGGTTACCATTCTGATGCTGCCCGTACCCATGCGGTGGGAGAGATCAGCCAGGAGGCAAAACAGTTGATTGAAGTTACCCGTCAGAGTTTCTTTGAGGGAATCAAATACGCGAAAGCCGGACACCATCTTCATGAGATTTCAGCGGCTATCGGCGCTTATGCGGAAAGCTTTGGATATGGAGTGGTGCGGGATCTTGTAGGACACGGGATTGGAACCGCGCTTCATGAAGATCCTCAGATTCCGAACTTTGCTCAGAAACGCAGAGGGATTCGTCTGGTTCCGGGTATGACACTGGCGATCGAGCCTATGATCAATATCGGAAGACCGGACGTATGCTGGCTGGATGATGACTGGACAGTAGTGACAGAAGATGAATCTCTGTCTGCTCATTATGAAAATACCATACTGATCACAGACGGCGAGCCTGAGATTCTTACCTTATCAAAATAGGGATGAGGTGACAGGATGAAGGAATATGGTATCGGTATGATGGCAAGATCCCTTGCCGGACACGACAGGGGAAAAATGTATATGATTCTTTCTCAGGATGAACAGTATGTCTATCTGTCAGATGGCGTGTACCGCACAGTGGGCAAATTGAAAAAAAAGAAAAAAAAGCATATACAGATTGATTGCAGGATTCCAGAGGAAATCCAGAAGCTGCTGGATGAGGGAAGACCTATCCAGAACAGTGATGTCATCAGAGCAAGAAGAGAATACGGCAACAAAAACAGGGAATAAAACAGGAGGTTATGAGATGTCTAAGGCAGATGTTATTGAAGTAGAAGGTACTGTCCTTGAAAAACTGCCCAATGCAATGTTCAAGGTAGAACTGGAAAATAAACATGTGGTTCTGGCACATATCAGCGGAAAACTGCGGATGAACTTTATCCGTATCTTACCGGGAGATAAAGTGACCATGGAATTGTCTCCCTATGATCTGACAAAGGGAAGAATTATCTGGAGAGATAAATAAGAATTGAAAAAGGGGCTGTCGCATGGGTGACATATCTGGAATATTTATACATTTTACGCTTTCGCTAAAAATGTATAAATATTTCTGAATTATGTTTCATGCGGCAGCTCTTTTCTTTTTTAGACAAGATATAACGCCAGAAAACGTAACTTCAACGGCTTCAACACTCTCAGACATTGCAAACCTGCCGTCGGCATCCTATAATAAAAATATAAAGTTTCTCTGGAAAAGATTACCGCTTTGATGAAGGAACTGTTCTGACGGTTTCTGGGATACAGGCAAATCTGAAAAATTTAAAAAAGCACGTATCGTCTATTCGAGCCAGGTCTGGCAAAATACAGGTAATATTTTTCCAGAGGAGCTCTTTTCTTAGATTTCCTTAAAAAATCCCTTGCTTTTAGGTATAAGGAGTGCTATACTATAAAATGAGCTTTTGTGTAGCACTCTTTTTTTGTGCGCAAATTCAGAAGTTCACACACCTGGTCAGAAGACCAAATAAGGAACCCGTGAGGGACACCCCAATGACCTTTGGTCATAAGAGAGGAAAGGAGGATTCAAATGAAAGTTAGATCATCTGTAAAACCTATCTGTGAAAAATGTAAAATCATTAAAAGAAAAGGAAGCATCAGAGTAATCTGCGAGAATCCAAAACACAAACAGAGACAGGGCTAATCCGTCAATTAGTCTGACTGTTTGGAGGCGAGAGCTTCAAAATTAAGTGCGGCTGCAGTAGGACACATGTGGATGTGTTGTACTGTTTAAATATTATAATGAGAGAAACTTCGGAGTGGTGTACCGAAGAGCCTCCGGCGGATGAACGCCGATGAGAGCGTTGCATCCTTTATAATATTGCTTAATACCGGCCAAGCCGGAAAGGTCATGGAAACATGGCTGGATGCTTACATACCGGCATCCCAATTAGGAAAATATTAAACGATCAGCAAAGACACAACATTTCAGACGTATGCAGAAGCATATGGGCTGTCGCGGCTGATCAGACAGAAAATGGAGGAAAAATACATGGCACGTATTGCTGGTGTAGACTTACCAAGAGAAAAACGTATTGAGATCGGATTGACTTATATCTACGGAATCGGTAGAACAAGCGCTACTCGTATTCTGAAAGAAGCAAATGTAAATCCGGACACCCGTGTAAGAGATATCACGGATGAAGAAGTAAAAAGAATCAGTGCTGTAATCGATGAGACTCAGACTGTAGAAGGTGATCTGAGAAGAGAGATCGCTATGAACATCAAACGTCTGCAGGAGATCGGATGCTACAGAGGTATCCGTCATAGAAAGAGCCTGCCGGTTCGTGGTCAGAAGACAAAGACAAACGCAAGAACCAGAAAAGGTCCTAAGAGAACTGTAGCAAACAAGAAAAAATAATTGATTTGTAATTCGTAACCATTCAAGAAGAATATAAGAAAGTGTAGGTTAGTTTTTAAAATGGCTAAAGTGACAAAGAAAACGACAAAACGTCGTATTAAGAAAAACGTTGAACGCGGACAGGCACATATTCAGTCATCTTTCAACAACACAATCGTAACATTGACAGATGCTGAAGGAAATGCTCTTTCTTGGGCAAGTGCAGGTGGTCTGGGATTTAGAGGTTCAAGAAAATCTACTCCTTATGCAGCTCAGATGGCAGCAGAAACTGCTACAAAGGCAGCATTAATTCATGGTCTTAAGACTGTTGAAGTATTCGTTAAAGGACCGGGATCAGGAAGAGAAGCGGCAATTCGTGCGCTCTCTGCATGCGGACTTGATGTAGTAAGTATCAAAGACGTAACTCCGGTACCACACAATGGTTGCCGCCCACCAAAACGTAGAAGAGTCTAATTTAGGAGGTCAGTAGATTATGGCAGTTAATAGAGTACCTGTTCTGAAAAGATGCAGATCTTTAGGTCTGGATCCAATCTATTTAGGAATTGATAAAAAGTCCACAAGACAGTTGAAAAGAGCAAACCGTAAAATGTCTGAATACGGTCTGCAGTTAAGAGAAAAACAGAAAGCAAAATTCATCTACGGCGTTCTGGAAAAACCTTTCCGTAACTACTACGAGAAAGCTGATCAGATGCCAGGTCTGACAGGTCCAAACCTGATGTCTCTGCTGGAACTGAGACTGGACAACGTAATCTTCCGTCTGGGATTCGCAAGAACCAGAAGAGAAGCTCGTCAGATCGTTGACCACAAACACGTACTGGTAAATGGCAAACAGGTAAACATTCCTTCTTACCTGGTAAAAGCTGGTGACCAGATCGAAATCAAAGAGAGCAAACAGTCCTCTCAGAGATACAAAGACATTCTGGAAGTAACAGGCGGAAGACTGGTTCCGGAATGGCTGGATGTTGATCAGGAAGCATTCAAAGGAACTGTAAAAGAAGTTCCTTCCAGAGATGCAATTGACGTTCCAGTGGATGAAATGCTTATCGTCGAGTTGTATTCTAAATAATAATAGTGGGTTGCGGCTCACCCTTTTTGAGTGGGCCGTTTTCCATATGTTACCCTCAATGAAACAGAATATCCCAATAAGGAGGGCCTGGTATGTTTGATTTCAACAAACCAAAAATTGAGATTACAGAGATTTCCGATGATAAAAAATATGGCAGATTTGTTGTAGAACCGCTGGAAAGAGGTTATGGTACTACTCTGGGTAACTCCCTGAGAAGAATCATGTTGTCCTCACTGCCGGGCGCAGCAGTCAGCCAGGTGAAAATTGAAGGCGTTCTGCACGAATTCAGTTCCATCCCAGGCGTCAAAGAAGATGTAACAGAGATTATTATGAACCTGAAGAGCCTTGCAATCCGCAATAGCAGCGAGAGCAATGATCCGAAGGTTGCTTACATTGAATTTGAGGGAGAAGGCGTGGTTCGGGCTTCTGATATTCAGGTAGATCAGGATATCGAGATTATGAATCCGGATCAGGTGATTGCTACCCTGAATGGCGGACCGGACAGTAAACTGTATATGGAACTTACCATTACAAAAGGTCGTGGTTATGTCAGTGCAGAAAAAGGAAAGACAGAGGATATGGCAATCGGTGTGATTGCTGTAGACGCTATCTATACACCGGTAGAACGTGTGAACCTTACGGTACAGAACACCCGTGTAGGTCAGATTACAGACTTTGATAAGCTGACTCTGGATGTTTATACCAACGGTACACTGGACCCAGACGAAGCGGTCAGTCTGGCAGCAAAAGTCTTGAGCGAGCATCTGAAACTCTTTATCGATCTTTCTGAGAATGCTAAGACAGCAGAAGTTATGATCGAAAAAGAAGACAATGAGAAAGAAAAAGTTCTTGAGATGAATATCGATGAGCTGGAACTTTCCGTTCGTTCTTACAACTGTCTGAAGAGAGCTGGTATCAATACAGTAGAAGAACTTTGCAACAGAACTTCTGAGGATATGATGAAGGTTCGTAATCTGGGACGCAAGTCTCTGGAAGAAGTGCTGGCGAAGCTGAAAGAGCTTGGATTGCAGCTGAATCCGGGAGAAGAATAAAAGCGCAGAGAAGATTTGCGACTGCCATCCACAGGATGGTAGGGTAAAGAAGAATTTGTAGAATAAAAAGCAGTATAGCAGTAAGACCGAAGAAGCGTGGTATACTGTTCCACAAATGGAGGAAAATAAAATGGCAGGATATAGAAAACTGAGCAGAACATCTGCACAGAGAAAAGCATTGATCAGAAACCAGGTAACAAATCTGTTATATCATGGTAAAATTGTTACAACAGAAGCAAAAGCAAAAGAGATCCGCAAAGTTGCAGAAGGTCTTATTGCTCTGGCGGTAAAAGAGAAAGACAATTTCGAAAAAGTAACAGTTACAGCTAAAGTTGCACGTAAAGACGCAGAAGGCAAGAGAGTGAAAGAAGTAGTTGACGGTAAGAAAGTTACTGTATATGATGAAGTACAGAAAGAGATTACCAAAGACGCTCCTTCCAGACTTCATGCAAGACGTCAGATGATGAAAGTGTTCTACCCGGTTAAAGTTGTTCCTACAGAAGCTGCCGGAAAGAAGAAAAATACAAAGAACATTGATATGGCTGAGAAGATGTTTACAGAGATCGCTCCAAAATACGAAGGTCGTAACGGTGGTTACACAAGAATCATCAAAATTGGACCTCGTAAGGGTGATGCAGCGATGGAAGTTGTTCTGGAGCTGGTTTAATCTGAATATTGTAAAAATTGCCGCAACTAGAAGATAGCTGTTGGATTATAAAGGACTGAGTTGGTTTCCTTCGGGAGATTGACTCAGTTTTTTTATCTTTTGGGGAACCTCTCTTACTTGCAAATTTTACATTCTTTTGATAACATGAGATAAAACGTCACAGAGAAAGGTTAAAAAAATGGAAAATGCGACAAGTCGGAAAATAAGGATTTATTCGGAAAGAAAAGTTCGTAATGGAATCTGGTCGGTGAGTATTCCGATAATGTTTTTGTGGTTTACAAGACTCTTGTTTCTGGATATTTCCTCATGGAAACTTCTTTTGACCTGGCCGCTCATGCTGGGGATTACGATTTTTCTGAATTCCAGGGTGGGATGGGTTTTGGATCATGCCATATGGATTTTTGAGAAAGATCGGGTAGTAAGAAAAGCGTGGGGGCGCACCACGACATATTCTTACAGAGATATCATAAAAGGACTGCAAAAAAGTCCGATGAAGGTTGCAAGGGACAGTTATCGGGTACCTTTGGATAAAGGGGCTATCCGCTTCTATTATGATACAGATATTGTGCGACAGAGACATTTGTTGGCATCTTACCGTTATCTGGTAAAACAGATTGAGGAGGAGATTCCCGGATTGCCGGATATGAGCAAGATTATGATAGAAGAGATGGAACAAAGGCGATATTATCGGAAGAAACGGAGAAATTTTGGGATTCTCGTTTTTGCTGTCAGTTTTTTACTTCCTGTTGTCAGAAATTCTGCTGTAGAGCCGGCAATTTTTTTGATAGCGGCGATTGCTATAGGCTCGCAGTACCTTTCTCTTTGGGAAATTTTTCGCGGTATTTATTTTGGAAGAAAAACAGAGAAAAAGATTGAAAAAAGATTTGCAAACTATCCCAATATCAATCTTTATTTGCAGAAAATCAGCTATTATTATCTGTTAGTGATAGGAATTTTGACAGCAGGCGTGAATGTATTCTGGATCTGGTTTTGAAAGGAGATAAGATGATCAGAGAAAAGTTATTTGAATGGAAAAACTGGCGAGAGATGATTCATACCACCTGGAATCCACAAGATCCGGGAGTGATTCGGATTCATATGATTCCGCCTCGATTTCACCTGTTTCGTTTTATCCCATCCGTGGTGATCTTAAATGGAAATCAGATACTTCCCCTGAATGAGTCCTGGGCGATTCTTCTTACGGTTTTTATTCAGGAATTGCATGCATGGGGGGATGGAGAGATGGCAGCGGAACAGGGAAGGGAACTTCTGGAAAATACCGCTGTAAAAATGCAAAAAATCTTTCCTCATGTATCATCGGAGCGGTTTATGGAAGATCTGGAAGTAATTGCAGGGGTTTTTGAAGATATTGCCAGGGGACGCAAACCTGCGGCAGAGATCGGGCAAATGAGCATCGGAGAATATGCGCCGTATATGACGGCTCCTCACCGTATGGATCTGATGGTGAGCGCTATGGAGAAAGATGGAAAATGGAATTGTAATCAGCGCTGCATTCACTGTTATGCTGCCGGGCAGAATTATGCGAATGGGAAGGAACTGGATACTCAGAGTTGGAAAAAAATTATAGAACGCTGCAGAAAGAACAGAATTCCCCAGTTGACCTTTACCGGTGGGGAACCTACCATGCGAGAGGATCTCTGTGAACTGATCTGGGAAGCCCGGTGGTTTATTACCCGCTTAAATACCAATGGAGTGAAACTTACCAGGGAATACTGTGAAAAACTAAGAAAAGCAGAACTGGATAATGTGCAGATTACCTTTTATTCTCAGGATGCCAGGATTCATAACTATCTTACCGGAGCGGCGCATTTTGAGAAGACGGTGGAAGGGATAAAAAATGCTTTGGATGCCGGGCTGTCGGTCAATATCAATACTCCGCTGTGCAGTGTAAATGCAGATTATGTGGAAACATTAAAATTTTTAAAATTTCTGGGAGTTACTTATGTGACCTGTTCCGGTCTGATTCCGGCAGGAAACGCTGTCACGGAAAATTCTAAGGCGGTCCGCCTTGAAAGAGAAGAGATCCTGCAGACCGTATCGGAAGCGGCGGCTTATTGCGCCCAGCAGGGAATGGAACTCAGCTTTACTTCCCCGGGATGGATCAAAGAAGAAGATCTTAGAAAACTGGGATTGGATGTCCCTTCCTGCGGGGCGGCGCTTAGCAATATGGCGGTGACACCGGATGGAAGTGTTGTTGCCTGCCAGAGCTGTCTGGATCGGGAAAGTTTTGGAAATCTGCTTACAACCGACTGGAAAAAAATCTGGAATCATCCAGACTGCAGAAGATACCGGGCATTTTCTGCCGAGATGAAGCAGGAATGTCCGCTGGGAAGGGAGAAGAGCCATGTATAGAACATTTTTCAGGAAAGTCCTGTGGCTGGGAGCGCTTTTGCTGCTGTTACTTCCCGTGGGAGTTATGGCAGAACCACTGGATGAGATTGAGGAGGAGATTATTTATCTGAAAACCCGGGAAGATGGTTCTCTGGATATCCAATACCACATAGAATGGGAGGTGCTGGACAGTACCAGCGAGGGACCATTAAATTGGGTAAAGATCGGAATTCCCAATGCTTATGTGGAAGATATGAAAGCTTTGAGCGACAGTATTGAGAATATTCGTTATTACGGTTCTGACGGAGATTATGTGCGTTTGGATCTGGACAGAGATTATGAGGCGGGCGAGGTGGTGGAACTTGATTTTTCTATCCATCAGCATCGAATGTACCGGGAAGAGGACGGGGCGTATGTGTATGGATTTACACCGGGCTGGTTTGACGAGATGGAAGTTCGAAAGCTGGCAATATTCTGGGAGGAAGATCCCCACGTAGAGTCTGATATGACTCTGATAGAAGAGGAGGGGAAATACGGGTCTGTGTTTGAAGATCTCTGGGAGGGGAAAAAGGTCACGGTGACGATGAAATATCCTATAGAGCAATATCAGTTTCAGGATACGTACGATCAAAAAGCAGATCATGTTCAAAGAGCAATCCTTCAGGGTGTTCTTACTGTGGGAGGTATTATCGGTCCTTTCATTTTTGCTTTAGTGTTGATTTTTATGCGGAACAAGCGGGAGTGGAAAACCGATTATTATGAAAAAAACAGAGGATTTGGCGCCGCTTATGTAGGAACCGGAGGAAGAGGTACCCGTGGAGGAAGCGGCTGTGCGTGTGCGTGCGCCTGTGCTTGTGCCTGTGCGGGAGGTGGAAGAGCCGGGTGTTCCAGAAAAGATTTTTACCCGGCAGTGCGGAAATGGAAAGGGCAGAACGGAGATTTTTCAGGAAAGGAGTAGAAACAGCATGGAAGGACGGAACTTTGAGGAAATATTTCAGAAATATGATTTTTGGGAAAAACTGACCCAGGAGCAGAAACAATTTTTGAAAGAACGGGTGAAATGGAATCAGTATCAGGAAGGGCAGTTTGTTACAGGAACGGGCAGCGACTGTCTGGGAATGTTTTTGGTGCAGCGTGGAACCATGCGTGTCTATCTGCTTTCAGAGGAAGGAAAAGAAGCGACGGTATTTCGAATTCATGAGGGAGAATTGTGTATGATGTCTGGTTCCTGCTTGCTGTCCTCCATTCCTTTCGATGTGCAGATCGATGCAGAGACGGACTGCAGTGTATGTCTGCTTCCCACGGGGGCAGTCCGCCGGGTGATGGATGAAAATATTTATATGGAAAATTTTATCTATAAAATGATGAATGAGAGCTTTTCTGATATCATTGCTGCGGTACAGAAGATTCTTTTTGCCAGTCTGGAACAGCGTTTGGTGGGATTCCTTCTGGATGAGGCGGCAAGATGCCATTCCGATCAGATTCTGATGACTCAGGAACAGATTGCCAGAGCTATCGGAAGCGCCAGAGAAGCGGTGAGCCGAACACTGAAAGAACTGGTGAAAGAGGGAAGTGTGGAGCTGTTTCGCGGGGGCGTGAAGATTATGGACAGAAAAAAGCTGTATCAGAAAATCTGATACAGCCCGATGCTTTTCAATATTATTTTACCATGTCTTCCAGTGTTTCTTTTGGCTGTACGCCTACGCTGGAAGCAGTTACTTTTCCATTTTTAAAAACCAGTACGGTAGGGATACTCATAACATTGTATTCTTTTGCAAGTTCCGGTTCCTCATCTACATTTACTTTTCCTACTTTATAACCCTGTGCCTCTTCTGCCAGTTCGTCAATGACGGGTCCCAGCATACGGCAGGGAGCGCACCAGGTAGCCCAGAAATCTACCAGTACCGGTACCTCAGACTGTAATACTTCTTCATTAAAATTTGCGGTTGTAAATGCTTTTGCCATATCGATATCTCCTTTACCTGTTTTGATTTATGATGTGTCCGCATCGGGAAGATGCGGCTCTGTTTTCTTTGATGCTGTTATCATACCACAATCAGAGAAAATAATTCTGTGACCGGGTCACATATTGCCTGATTTTTTAAAATAGTGTATGATAAGTGCAGACAGAGTACAGAATAGCAGTTGGAAAGGAAGCGGAATCATGAGTAAGAAAATGCTTTTTATATTCAATCCCAGATCGGGAAAAGGGCAGATCCGAACAAAATTGCTGGATATTATTGATGTATTTGTAAAAGGCGGATATGAGGTTATCGTACATCCCACCCAAGGTCCCAGAGACGGGGGAAAGATGGCGAAGGAGATGGCAGATCAGGTGGATCTTATCGTGTGCAGCGGCGGAGACGGCACGTTGGATGAGGTGGTCACCGGATTGATGGAGATTAAGGCAAAAGTTCCCATTGGCTACATACCGGCGGGAAGTACCAATGATTTTGCCAACAGTCTGGATATTTCCAAAGATATGGTGGAGGCAGCTAGAGATATTGTGGAGGGTCAGATGATCTCTCTGGATGTGGGAGCCTTTAACCATGATACTTTCGTATATATTGCGGCTTTTGGACTGTTTACTGACGTGTCCTATCAGACAAGTCAGCATCTGAAAAATATTCTGGGGCATCTGGCTTATGTGATGGAAGGCGCCAAACGGATCTTTGATGTGAAGACGTATTGGATGAAGATTGAGGCGAACGGAGAGACTTTTGAGGGAGAATATATTTACGGAATGATCACCAATTCCCATTCAGTAGGAGGATTTAAGAATCTTACCGGGGCAGATGTGGAGATGAACGATGGACTGTTTGAGGTCACCCTGATCAAGAAACCGAAGAATCCACTGGAATTAAATGAGATCATTGCAGCACTTTTGAACGCTTATGATGATACCGATATGATTATTGCATTTAAGACGAACGCCCTGAAGATCCAGTCTCTGGAGAAGATTCCGTGGACTTTGGACGGAGAATTTGGGGGAGAGCATGATGAGGTACATATTAAGAATAAAATGCAAGCGCTCAACATTCTTGTCAACTCTTGAATTTCTAAAAGCGATAGAGTATAATAAGGTGGAAATTTAAAACGTGAACGCAGGAGGTTTTATTATGTTAGTATCAGCTACAGAAATGTTAAAAAAAGCAAAAGCTGGCCATTACGCAGTAGGTCAGTTCAACATCAATAACCTGGAGTGGACAAAAGCAATTCTGCAGACCGCTCAGGAATGCAATTCTCCAGTTATCCTTGGTGTATCTGAGGGAGCAGGAAAATACATGACAGGTTACAAAACTGTTGTAGGTATGGTAAACGGTATGCTGGAAGAGATGAATATTACAGTTCCGGTTGCTCTGCATCTGGATCACGGCAGCTACGACGGATGCCTGAAATGTGTAGAAGCTGGTTTCTCATCCATCATGTTTGACGGTTCTCATTATCCAATCGAAGAGAACGTAGCAAAAACAAAAGAACTGGTTAAGATCTGTGCAGAGCATGGTATGTCTCTGGAAGCAGAAGTTGGTTCCATCGGTGGAGAAGAAGACGGTGTTGTAGGCGCAGGCGAGTGCGCTGATCCTAAGGAATGTAAGATGATTGCTGATCTGGGTATTGATTTCCTGGCAGCAGGTATCGGTAACATCCATGGAAAATATCCGGAAAACTGGCAGGGACTGAGCTTTGAGACTCTGGACGCTATTCAGCAGCTGACAGGAGAGATGCCTCTGGTACTGCATGGCGGTACAGGCATCCCGGCAGACATGATCAAGAAAGCAATTGATCTGGGTGTTTCCAAGATCAATGTAAATACAGAATGCCAGCTTGCATTTGCAGCAGCAACCCGTGAGTATGTAGAAGCTGGAAAAGATCAGCAGGGCAAAGGATATGATCCAAGAAAACTTCTGGCTCCTGGTGCAGAAGCTATCAAAGCAACTGTTAAGGAAAAAATGGAATTGTTCGGTTCTGTAAATAAAGCCTGAGTTTTATAAAACCTGGGGCAGTCCGCTTGAATGACGAGTGGATTGCCCCATATTTTGATTCTGTAAGATGGGAAGAAAAGCAAAGGATATAAGAGTTCCGGCAGGTACAGCATCCGGTGACCGCCAGGAAAAAGGGGCAGAAGAGAAAGGATAAAAAGATGAGTGAGTATGTAAATGTGGTTGAGATTTTTGGGGAAAATGTTTTCAATGACGCTGTAATGCAGGCTCGCCTTCCGAAAAAGGTGTATAAAGAACTGAAACAGACCATTGAAGAGGGAAAAGAATTGACGCTGGAAATTGCTGATGTGGTTGCCCATGAGATGAAAGAATGGGCGATTGAAAAAGGGGCTACCCATTATAGCCACTGGTTTCAGCCGTTAACCGGTGTTACCGCAGAGAAACATGATGCATTTATTACAGCACCCAAGTCGGACGGCAAGGTTTTAATGAGTTTTTCAGGAAAAGAACTGATCAAAGGAGAACCGGATGCTTCGTCTTTTCCATCCGGAGGACTGCGGGCGACTTTTGAAGCCAGAGGTTACACCGCCTGGGATTGTACCTCGCCTGCTTTTGTCCGTCAGGATGCAGCAGGAGCTACGCTGTGTATTCCTACCGCATTCTGTTCTTATACCGGAGAAGCGCTGGATCAGAAAACTCCTCTGCTTCGGTCTATGGAAGCGATCAATAAGGAAGCCCTTCGTCTGATCCGTCTGTTTGGCAATACGACTTCTAAGAAAGTAACGCCTTCTGTAGGTGCAGAGCAGGAATATTTTCTGGTGGATGCTAAAAAATTCATGGAAAGAAAGGATCTGGTCTATGCAGGGCGTACACTGTTTGGAGCGATGCCGCCGAAAGGTCAGGAGTTGGATGATCACTATTTTGGAACGATCCGTCAGAAAATTGCCGGTTATATGAGAGATGTCAATGAAGAATTGTGGCGGCTGGGCGTTTCCGCTAAGACGCAGCATAACGAAGCAGCTCCGGCACAGCATGAACTGGCGCCTATTTATGCTCCGGCGAATATTGCCGTGGATCATAACCAGATTGTGATGCAGACCTTAAAGCGTGTGGCAAGAAAACACGGGCTGAAATGTCTCCTTCATGAAAAACCTTTCGCGGGGGTAAATGGTTCCGGTAAACATGATAACTGGTCTCTGGTTACCGATGACGGAATTAATCTGCTGGAACCGGGAAAAACACCCCATGAAAATATCCAGTTTCTTCTGGTACTCAGCTGTATCTTAAAAGCGGTGGATGAACATGCAGATCTTCTGCGGGAATCAGCGGCGGATGTGGGAAATGATCAGCGTTTGGGATCAAATGAAGCGCCGCCAGCGATCATTTCTATTTATCTGGGAGATCAGCTGGAGGATGTGGTAGAACAGTTGGTGAGTACAGGAACAGCAGATCACAGCTTAAAAGGCGGAAGATTGATGACTGGTGTGCGCACCCTCCCGGATCTGGCGAAAGACGCTACCGACAGAAACCGTACCTCACCGTTTGCTTTCACCGGAAATAAATTTGAGTTCCGTATGGTGGGCTCCAGCGATTCCGTAGCGTCTCCCAATATCGTATTGAACACGATTGTGGCTCAGGCGTTCAGGGAAGCCAGCGAAGTGCTGGAAAGTGCAGAGAACTTTGAAATTGCAGTTCACGATCTGATCAAGAAAAATTGCGCGGAACATCAGAGAATCATCTTTAATGGCAATGGCTATTCTGAGGCATGGGTGGAGGAAGCAAAGCGAAGAGGACTTTCCAATATCCGTTCCATGGTGGATGCGATCCCTGCTTTGGTATCTGATAAATCTGTAGCATTATTTGAAAAATTTAAGGTATTTACAAGAGCGGAACTGGAATCCCGTGTGGAAGTAAAATACGAAGGATATTCTAAGGCGATCAATGTGGAAGCCAGAGCTATGGTGGATATTGCAGGTAAACAGATTATTCCGGCAGTGATCAAATATGTGAAAAATCTGGCAGATACCATCAATTCTGTGAATGGTGTGGGAGGAATCGATGTGAGCGTGGAGATGGAGCTTTTGACAGAGACCTCTCAGCTTCTCAAAGAAACGCAGAATGCATGGAAAGTCTTAAGAGAGCGAGTAGAGGCGGCTTCTGCAATGAAACCGGGAGAGCAGCAGGCGCGGTATTATTATGAACAGGTTACTACAGCGATGGAGGATTTGAGAAGTCCGGTGGATCAGCTTGAGATGATCGTGGACAAATCCGTATGGCCGATGCCGTCCTATGGTGATTTGATGTTTGAAGTATAAAGGAAAAACGAGACTGTTACGGAAAAGTTTTCTGTAATGGTCTCGTTCTTTTTTTAGAAGGAGGGTGCCAGGTAATGAAAATATTACCTGGCACAATTATGAAAAAGTTTATCAAAAAAGTAATGATTGAAGTTATTTATTTATGAGTATATTATAGGGGAGAATCATGAAGAAATCATGTTTTGAAAGTAAATGTATTTTAAAATAAAAATGAACAAAATATGAATAAAATTGTAGAAAAATACAAAAAAATTCTGAAAAAATACAAAAATAACTAGGAGGAAAAGAATGAAAATGAAAATAACAGAGTATCTGGAGAGTCAGAATGTCAGCGCAGGGCTGATTCATGATCTGGAAAAGTTTCGGGAGAGATATCCAGTGGAAACAGAAACAGCTCATAGAGTGGTGATACCGGCGATGCCTTTCTATGGAAAGGAGATTTTGGAGATGGGAATTGCTGCTCTTTTGCAAAAGGAAAATCTTTTGCTGGCAGGTTCCAAGGCTACGGGAAAAAATGTGCTGGCGGAAAATCTGGCATGGCTCTTTGGACGACCTTCCTACAATATATCTTTTCATGTAAATACTGGAAGCGCAGAACTGATCGGTACCGATACTTTTGAAGATAATCAGGTGAAACTGCGCCGGGGAAGTATTTATCAATGCGCCCAGTATGGAGGATTTGGCATTCTGGATGAAATTAATATGGCAAAGAATGATGCGGTTTCAGTACTGCATGCCACGCTGGATTATCGGAGAAGCATTGACGTGCCGGGGTACGACAAAATAGAACTTCATGATGCGGCAAGATTTATCGGAACCATGAATTACGGCTATGCGGGAACGAAAGAACTGAATGAGGCGCTGGTCTCCCGGTTTATGGTGATCGATATGCCGGAACAGACGCCGGAAACGCTGGAGAAGATTTTAAGAGAGCTTTTCTCTGATGGAAAAAAAGAAGCGTTGGATCAGTTTGCCGGTCTGTTTTTAGATCTCCAGATGAAAGCAGAAAATGGAGAGATTTCCACCAAAGCAGTGGATCTGCGAGGAATACTGGCTTCCTTAAAGACGATTCGGCAGGGACTTACTCCTCTGGCAGCAGTCCGCATGGGTGTGATCAATAAATGTTTTGACGATTTTGAAAAGGAAATTGTGGAAGATGTAGTTCTCACACGGATTCCTGAAGAGTGGAATTGGACGGATATATTTTAGCGAGGAGAGTGGAATGGAAGAGAGAGAACTGGAAATTGCTAATCGGATGAAGAATCTGATCTGGACAGTTTGCGGAGATTATACGCTGGAGGCAAAACCGGATGTGGACGGTTTTTTGCGGTCCAAATATCTTGCCCTGTACGACGGAATCAAGCAGGGAGCGTTCGCCCGATATTTTGACAAGGAGGCGCTGAGCTTGTATCTGGTGAAAAAGGTCTATTTACAGGCGGATGAGGCGTCGCTTATGGAAGTAGCGCGCTTGTGCATGGAGGAGGCGGTAGGGCAGAGGATTGCAGCAGAGCGAAAAGGGGTGGAGAGTATTCGCCGGAAAGCCTATGAATACGTACTGGAACATGATCTGGAACAGATGGTAGGCACAGATCTGGGACGGCTGAAAATAGCTCTTATGCGGAGATATCTTACGCAGGATCATCAGGCAGAGAAAAAATTTACGGAACGGATGGACAGTCTTTATGCTCTGCATCAGGCGAAAGATACGATGGAAGTAATCCAGAAGATCGACAGCTGCTATAATGCGTGGGTAGATCCGGAGTTTGTAAAAAAGTCCGGTGGTTTGGAACGGGTGCTGGCGGTTACACTGGAAGAACTTTCAGAATATAATTGGAAGGATTTTCTCACCGAGGAGATGTATGAGGAGAATTTTGAGGCGTATCTGGAACAGATGAGCAGCCAGATGACAGCTACCCGGGGAGAAGAGTGGGAGCAGAAGGAGAGAAAGCCGGAAGCCAAACGAATCCTGCGGGTAACGGAAGAAGATTTCCAAAAGGTATATACGTATATCGAATTGAATTTTGGGAAAACTTACTTAAATCCATTGGAGGAAAAAAAGATCAACCGCCAGCTTTGCCGCGGAATTCATGGAGATTGCGGGCTATATTTTACTGACGGGATTCTGGCAAATCCGGTGAAGCGAAATTATCAGCTGGAATATGCGAAAAAGCAGAGAGATAAAAATAAATATGCATATTACGATAATCACCGGATCGTAAAAAGGAACATTGCCATTCTTACCGGTATATTGAAAAAATCTCTGGCATTGCGTCAGGAACAGACGGAGATCATTACGGACAGGGGAACTTTACAGCCGTCCCGGCTCTGGCGGGTGGGGAGAAGTCAGGATGCCCGGCTTTTTTCCAGAATTCTGGAACAGAAAAGCAGTGATTTTGTGGTGGATCTTTTGATTGATGCCAGCGGTTCGCAGCGGGTGCGGCAGGAAAAGGTGGCTCTTCAGGCATATATTATCATGCAGTCGTTAAGTCAGGTGGGGATTCCCCACAGGGTGATGAGTTTTTGCACTTTCTGGGATCACACGATTCTCCAGCGATACCGGGAATATGAGGAAGATGCGTCAGCAAATGAACGGATTTTTACGTTTACCACTTCCTCCAATAATCGGGATGGGCTTGCCATAAAAGCGGCTTCCCAGGGACTATTGGAGAGGGAAGAGGAACATAAAATTATGATCGTTTTAAGTGACGGACGTCCCTATGATGTGATCTTAAACCGACCGAATGCCAGAAATCCTCAGCCGTATTACGGGGAATACGCAGTGCGGGATACGGGAGTGGAAGTGCGGAGATTGCGAAACTTGGGGATCTCTGTTCTGGGTGTCTTTGTGGGAGAGGAAAAAGATCTGGGGGCGGAAAAAAAGATTTTTGGAAAAGACTTTGCATATATTCGGGATATTTCTAATTTTTCAAAAATTGTGGGAAACTATCTGACAAAGCAGTTGGAAGATAACACCTGACGGGAGGCGGGGTGTCACTTGCCAAGAAAAAGCCTATCTGCTATACTGAATATTGTTGCACTGGAAAATTGTAGAACAGGCGTAACGGAATCGTTACGAAGGAGCAAAGGAGGAAATATGGCGGCCATATTGAAAAAGAAATCCTGGTACAGAGATTATCTTCTGATTTTTCTGGGAACAGCGCTGATGTCGGTGGCGTTGAACTCTGCATTTGAACCAAACGGTCTTGTAGACGGAGGCTTCAGCGGAATCGCTATTATTATAAAAAATATTACAGAAGGGCTGGTGGACGGCGGTGTTCCTCTTTGGATTACGAATATCGTGTTGAATATTCCTATGTTTTTCCTTGGGATACGGATCAAGGGCGTCCGGTTTTTGGCAAAGACAATCTGGGGAACGCTGTCCCTGTCTTTTTGGCTGGCAGTGATGCCGGTAATCCCACTGGTTGAGGGAGAAATGGTGCTGGCAGTGATCTTTGGCGGTGTACTGCAGGGTACTGGAATCGGTCTGGTATTTCTGGGACAGGGGACGACCGGAGGAACCGATATGGTAGCCACGCTGATCCAGCATTATGTAAAGCATATGTCCATTGCGCGCATTATGCAGATTGTGGATGCGCTCATTGTGGTTACAGGCGCTTTTGTATTCGGACCCAAGACTGCGCTGTACGCTATTGTAGCTATTTTTATCGTGGCGAAGGTAACGGACGGTCTTATGGAGGGGATGAATTATGCCAAGGCAGTGTATATTATTTCAGACCATTCCGATGAGATTTCTTCTATTTTGCTTCACGATCTGGATCGGGGAGTGACGGGGATTCATGCGAGAGGGATGTATGAAGGAAAGGACAGAATGATGCTTTTTTGTGTTGTAGGGAAAAAGCAGATTGTCCAGTTGAAAGAGGCGATCGCCCAGGTAGATCCGGGAGCATTTGTGATCGTTACAGACGCCAGAGAGGTTCTGGGAGAGGGATTTATAGAAAATTTCACCATATAAAAATACAGAAAGAACGGTGTTTTTATGCCAACATATTGAGAAAATGTTAAATTTATTACATTTTCTCTTTTCTTTTTTAATGATTTATATTAGAATATATGGTAAGAGACTTTGCTTTTTAGGGGTAAATAGCAAAGAGAGCAAAAACTTTATACTGAAAGAGGGTATGTTTATGATTTCAAATCAAGTTCTTCAAAGCACAGTGGATGGGCTGAAAGGGATTTCCAAGATTGATTTCATCGTGGCTGATACAGAGGGGAAGATTCTGGCAACTACATTTCAGAATCATGAGATCGGCAATGAGGAGATTGTAAGTTTTGTGAAATCGCAGGCAGACAGTCAGGCAGTGAGAGGTTATCAGTTTTATAAGGTATATGATGAAAATCGACTGGAGTATGTTCTGATCGCCGGCGGCAGCAATGACGATGTGTATATGATAGGCAAGATGGCTGCATTTCAGATTCAGAATCTGCTGGTAGCGTACAAAGAGCGATTTGACAAGGATAATTTTATCAAGAATCTTCTGTTGGATAATCTGCTTCTGGTGGATATCTATAATCGGGCGAAGAAGCTGCATATTGCCGTGGAAGTGCGCCGGGTGGTATTTATTCTGGAGACAGGACAGGGAAAAGATTACAATGCGCTGGAAAATGTGAAAAGCGTTTTTCAGGGGAAAAGCGGCGATTTTATAACAGCCGTGGATGAGAAGAGTATTATTATCGTAAAAGAGGTGGCGCCGGAGGAAGGATATGCCCAGATGCAGACGATTGCGGAAAATATTCTGGACGTGGTAGGCAGAAATCCAGATGGCAGCACACATATCGCTTATGGTACGATCGTAAAAGAATTAAAGGAAGTCTCTCGTTCTTATAAGGAGGCAAGGATGGCGCTGGATGTGGGTAAGATCTTCTTTGAGGAAAAAGAAGTGATTGCATACAGTTCTCTGGGAATCGGACGTCTGATCTATCAGTTGCCCATTCCGCTGTGTAAGATGTTTATCAAAGAAATTTTTGAGAATAAATCTCCAGATGATTTTGATGAGGAAACACTTACTACCATCAATAAATTCTTTGAGAATAGTTTGAATGTATCAGAAACGTCCAGACAGTTGTACATTCACAGGAATACTTTGGTATACCGGCTGGATAAGCTGCAAAAAAGCACCGGTCTGGATCTCAGAGTTTTTGAAGACGCGATTACTTTTAAGATTGCTCTGATGGTCGTGCGGTATATGAAGTACATGGAAACACTAGACTATTGATAATACAGACAGGAGGAGTATATGATTACGTTGGAAAATGTAAGCAAATCATACGCAAAAGGCCAACCGGCATTAAATAACGTATCTTTGCACATTGATAAAGGGGAATTCGTATTCATTGTTGGAAATAGTGGATCAGGGAAATCTACATTGATAAAACTATTGCTGAAAGAGCTGGAGCCTACATCGGGAACCATTAAGGTCAACGATCAGGATCTTGGAAAGCTGAAGAGGAGACAGGTGCCTAAGTACCGCCGTGGAGTGGGCTGTGTGTTTCAGGACTTCCGCCTTTTGAAGGATCGGAATGTTTATGAAAATGTGGCTTTCGCTCAGAGGGTGATTGAGCGCCCGAACCGTGTCATTAAAAAGAGAGTGCCGGAGATTCTCACCCTGGTGGGATTGGCTGAAAAGTACAAATCTTTTCCGAGAGAGTTGTCTGGTGGAGAACAGCAGAGGGTGGCTTTGGCAAGAGCGCTGGTAAATCGGCCGAATATTTTGCTGGCAGACGAGCCCACAGGTAATCTGGATCCTAAGAATTCACTGGATATCATGAAGCTGCTGGAGGAGATCAACGAGAGAGGAACGACAGTTGTAATAGTTACCCATAACAGAGAAATCGTTAATTCTTTTAAGAAGCGAGTAATTACGATGCGTAAAGGCGTGATCGTAAGTGATGAACAGGAAGGTGAATATCTTGAGAATTAGTACAATTGGTTACAGCGCGAAACAGGGAATAAAAAATATCTGGAGAAATATTATGTTCTCCGTTGCTTCCATTGCCACGATGTCAGCCTGCATTTTCTTATTTGGATTGTTTTTCTCTCTTGTGATCAACTTCCGCTATATCGTTAAGAATGCAGAGGAAGGTGTGGCGGTTACCGTATTATTTGAAGAGGGTACCGATCAGGCGACTATTAATGCTATTGGAGAAAAGATTAAAGCATATGATGGAGTGACGGCCTGCGAATATATTCCGGCAGAGACGGCATGGGAGGAGTTCAGTAAAGATTATTTTGGTGAATCAGAGGAAGCACAGAAGTTGGCAGAAGGATTTGAAAATGACAATCCTCTGGCATCATCTTCCAGTTACGCCGTTTATGTGGATAAAATCGAAAAGCAGGATGCTCTGGTAAAGTATATTGAAGGGTTGGAAGGGGTCCGGGAGGTTAACCAGCTAAAGGGAGCTACACAGACGCTGACGACCTTTAACAAGCTGATCAGTTATATTTCTGTTGCGATTATATTGATCTTATTATGTGTGGCGGTATTTTTGATCAGTAATACGGTAGCGATCGGTATTTCCATACGAAAAGAAGAAATCGGCATTATGAAGCTGATAGGAGCTACCAACTTTTTTGTGCGGGCACCGTTTTTGATCGAGGGTATTATTATCGGATTTATTGGTTCCGCGATTCCGCTGGCATTGCTGTTCGTGTTATACGACAAAGTGGTAAAATATATTCTGACCAAATTCAGTATGCTCAGCAATGTGGTACAGTTTATGAATATTTATCAGGTGTTTGAGGTGCTGGTTCCGGTGGGATTGGTGCTTGGTATGGGAATTGGTCTTTTTGGAAGTATCATTACCATCAGAAAGCATTTGAAAGTCTGAAAGTAAATGACATAAGAGGGGGCTGTCGAAAAAACGATGGCCTCTTTTATAATTTAAGGTGGAGCAGAATGAGATGAAGAAAAATAAGACATGGCTGAGAGGTTTTGCAGCAGGGATCGGTGTGAGTGCTGCGGTGGGAGGAACGCTGTTTTATGTGCAATATGGAACGCTTCCGCTGATAGGAGACAGTGTAGTTACCGGAAAAACTGCCAGTAAGGCAGCTCGTATTGAAAGACTGGTAGAAAAAAATTATCTGGAAGATGTGGAGAGTGAAAGCATGGCAGAAGGCATGTACGCAGGAATGCTGGCAAGTTTGGGCGATCCCTATTCTGGATATTTTTCAGAGGAAAATTATAAGAAGCTGATGGAGTCTACAGAAGGAAAATATACAGGAATCGGATTGTCCATGCAGCAGGATACAGAGACGAAAGAAATCACGGTGTATGAATGTTTTGAGGGAAGCCCGGCGGAGCAGGCAGGCGTGAAAGAGGGGGATGTGATCTACAAAGTGGGAGACCGCATGGCTTCGGAGATGGAAGTGTCGGAAATTTCTGACTGGATTAAAAGCGGGGAAATGGAAGAACTGAAATTAGTTCTGCTGCGGGATGGAGAAGAAATAACGGTAACGATTGTTCCAGAGACAGTGGAACTTCCGGTAGTTCGCAGCAGGATGCTGCCGGAGGAACTGGGATATCTGCAGATTGAAGAATTTACGGAGGGGACGCCGGAGCAGTTTAAAAAAGCGTATGAAGAATTGAAGAAGCAGAAGGCGCAGGGGCTGATCATTGATCTTAGGAATAATCCGGGAGGTCTTTTGACATCGGTATGCGATACGCTGGAACAGATACTCCCCGAGGGGATGATCGTATACACGGAGGATCGCTACGGGAATAGGGAGGAACATACCTGTGAAGGCAAGACTCCTATTGAAATTCCACTGTTGGTGCTGGTGAATGAAGAGAGTGCCAGCGCAGCGGAGATATTTGCTGGAGCAGTGAAAGATCATCAGGTGGGAACACTGGTGGGGACCACCACCTTTGGAAAGGGAATTGTACAGAAAACGTATCCGCTGGGAGATGGAAGCGCAGTGAAAATGACGGTTTCCAAATATTATACGCCAAATGGAGTCAATATTCACGGGGAGGGAATTTCCCCGGATGTGGAAGTAAAATGGCCGGAGGATAAGGATACGCCGGTTCGCATTTCGGATATGAATGAACTTCCCGTTCAAGAATGGCTGGAACAGGATAACCAGATGAAAAAATCCGTAGAGGTCTTATCTGGACTGGTTGCGGAGAAAGAAAAGTAATGGTACAATCATGATAAATGATGGAGAAAGAAGGAGGAAGATATGGAGAAGTATAAGATCACTACAGATAATACCGCAGATTTGCCGTATACTTATTATAAAGAACATGATATGGAATATATGTATCTGACTTATCAGTTAGAGGGAGTTACGTATGGGAAAGAGAATGAGCTGGATTGTAAAGAATTTTATTCCAAAATGAGAAATGGCTCCATGCCTACCACCTCTCAGGTTAATGCAGAGGAAGCGAAAGAGATACTTCGCCCTATTTTGGAGGACGGGTACGATATTCTCCATCTGGCATTTTCTTCTGGGCTGAGCGGAAGTTATAACAGTGTGCGCCTGGCAGCAGAAGAGTTAAGAGAAGAATTTCCAGACAGAAAGATTATTGTAGTGGATTCTCTTTGCGCATCGTTGGGAGAGGGGCTCTTTGTGGATAAGGCGGTCACACTAAAAGAAGAAGGAAAATCTCTGGAAGAAAATGCCGCATGGCTGGAAAAATATAAGATAAATTTTTGCCATGTATTTACGGTAGACGATCTCTTTCACCTGCACAGAGGCGGTCGTGTATCGAAAGTGGCGGCAGTTGTAGGGACGATGATCAATCTGAAACCGCTGCTCCATGTGGATAATGAGGGTCATCTGGTTCCGGTAAGTAAGGTGAGAGGCAGAAAGAAATCATTGGCGGGTCTCGTGAATATGATGGAAGAACGAGTGGGAAGCTGGAAAGATAAAAACACAAAGATATTTATCAGTCATGGAGATTGTCAGGAGGATGCAGAGTACGTGGCAAAGCTGGTGAAGGAAAAATTTGGTTATGATACTTTTTTGATCAATACCATAGGCGCTACGATCGGAACACATTCCGGTCCTGGAACGGTAGCACTATTTTTTATGGGAGATTACAGATAGGAAAAAGCAGATATGAAGATACTTGTGACAGGATTCGATCCATTTGGCGGAGAAAGTGTAAATCCGGCGATTGAGGCAGTCAAACGGCTTCCTGATGAAATTTTGGGAATGGAGATTATTAAGCAGGAGATTCCTACAGTTCGATGGAAGGCTTTGGACAGGATAGAAGAGGCAGTAAAAAAGTATGATCCGGATGTAATCCTTTCCGTGGGGCAGGCAGGAGGCCGGGCAGATATTAGTGTAGAGCGGATAGGAATCAATGTGGATGATTTTAGAATACCGGATAATGAAGGGAATCAGCCTGTAGATGAGATCATTGATCCCCAAGGACCGGATGCATACTTTTTGAATCTTCCCATAAAGAAGATCGTGGATCGGATAAAAAAATATCAAATACCGGCTTCTGTTTCCAATACAGCGGGTACGTTTGTGTGTAATCATGTGGCATACGGAACCCGCAGAATGATGGAACTGCGGTATCCGGGGAAACGAAGCGGATTTATTCATATACCATTCTTGCCGCAGCAGGTGGCAGAGAAAAAAGCAGTGGCATCCATGAGCCTTGAAGTGATCGTGCAGGGATTGACAGCGGCACTGGAAGCGATAGCAGAAGAAAGTTCCCCTACTTGTTCAGATGAAAAGTAGGGGAGAGGGCTGAATTGTTACGATTTTTTTGAAAAAATGTGTTGACAAGTAGTGATAGCCATGATATTATATCAAAGTTGCGTCTGAGAAATAGCGATATTAGTGTTAACAATTCTTGGAAGAGAACGAAATTATCTGAAAAAGAAAAGAATTTTTTGAAAAGAAAAAATAATTAAAAAAAGTTCTTGACAAAACAGATAAGAAATGATAAGATGTCAGAGTTGAATACGACAGAGAAAGAAAAGAACAAAAACTTCTCAAAAAAGTTAAAAAAAGTTCTTGACAAAGTCAAAACAACATGATAAAATATCAAAGCTGTCTGAGACAGCGAAGAACATTGATAACTGA
>PPYF01099249.1_pt1 | contig 31023 bp, 28 predicted proteins | sample 1559871 | NCBI WGS metagenome assembly PPYF01 (sample SAMN08240021, study PRJNA423297) | Human gut metagenome, whole genome shotgun sequencing project.
GAACGGCCATTGCTTTGTCAGCCTCATGCTTTGTGTCCCCATATGGAGCAACCGCCGGATTGCTTATCTGGCGGTCCCTTTTGCAGAAACTGCGCAGGAATTTATCCTATATAAAAGAAGCCTTGGTTTTAAATACGCAGATGAACCAAAATGTCTATCTCGATTTTGCCGATTTAGCGTTGAGCAGGACATTTCTGAAGTGGAAATATCACGTGTTCTCGCCGCATTACCTGTGTAAGACAGTTTGCTATTTATCTTAATAATCTCGGATACGATGCTTACATTGTGCCGGAAGTAAAGGGGCTAAATCATAATTCGTTTGTTCCATATATATTTACACATGACCAGATAGAGGCTGTAATTAAAGCGGCTGATGAAACGGAGCCACGAGAGGTTGCAAGAAATATGCATCTGGCATTGCCGGTAATCTTTCGAATCCTGTATGGATGTGGACTCCGCGTGTCTGAAGTAGTTGGACTTCGCTATAAGGATGTAAATCTTGAGGAAGGAATACTTACAATTCGGGAAGCCAAAACCGATCGTGATCGGTATGTTCCATTATCGGATTCTGTAAAAGCGGCTTGCGTATCTTATGCTGAAAAAATCTGGTGGGAAAAAGACAGTGACTATTTCTTCCTTGCTCCTGACAGAACCATGATTAGCCCAATGACTGTATATCAGAGATATCGCCGATATTTGGAAGTTGCTGGTATTTCTCATGGTGGAAAAGGTCAGGGACCCCGCTTGCATGATATTCGTCACACCTTTGCAGTTCATGTTTTACAGAAGTGGATCAAGGAAGACGCAGACTTGACTGCTATGCTCCCAATCCTTTCTACATATATGGGACATAAAACTGTACGCTCAACGGCTTTATACCTGCGCCTGACAGCAGAAGTTTATCCTGAATTAATGAAAAAGGTAGAAGACTCCTGTGCATATGTCATTCCGGAGGTATGCCATGAAGGAAACTGATTTTGCACGATATCTGACTCAATTCCTATCCGTATACCTTCCTGGTCAGGTTGGAAGTAAACGTAATACTCAGCTGGCGTACAGGGATTCTTTTTCGCTACTTTTAAAATACTGTAGAGACCAGAAAAGCCTATCTCCTGAAAAGTTGACCATTGCCCAAGTAGATAAGGAACTGGTTATACGTTTTCTGCAATGGCTTGAAGAGGAACGTAACTGTAAGGCTGCTACCAGAAACCAGCGTCTTGCGGCTATCCATTCCTTTTTCAGTTTTTTAATGGTGGAAGAACCACAGTATATCCAGCAGTGCCAGAAGGTTTTGTCTATTCCTATGAAAAAGGCAGATAAGCCACCTCTAATGTATCTTCCATTAGATAGTATTAAAGGGTTACTTGAACAGCCTGATAGAGCAACAACTCAAGGTAAGAGAGACGCTGTATTACTATCTCTTTTATACGATACTGGTGCCAGAGTTCAGGAACTGGTGGATTTAAAAGTATGTGATGTTACACTAAACGATACGGTTACAATCACACTGACGGGTAAGGGTGGGAAGAGTCGCATTGTTCCTGTAATGAAACCAACAGGAGAACTTCTCAAACAGTACATTGAAGGAGCTGGCTTATCTTCACCCGTATACAGTCGAAATCCTTTATTTACGAATCGTGGTAATAAGCCTTTGACAAGAACTGGAGTAACATACATTTTGAAAAAATACGCTGGTCAGGCTCAGGCTACAGGGGTAAAGGACATTTCTGATGAAATCACTCCTCATTGGCTGCGCCACAGCAAGGCGATGCATCTGCTTCAATCAGGCGTAAATCTTGTTTATATAAGAGACCTACTTGGTCACTCTGATATTTCAACAACTGAAATCTATGCAAGAGCAGACGTGCCAGCCTTCATGCAGACACTCCGTTTTTACACAGCCTGTCTTAAAATCAAAGATACTGTAAATGTTCCTTCTTGTGTCATCGCTGATACCAAGACAATATACAAGCGCTTTGTGGTACACGTCCTGATACCTGACCTCTTTCAATTTCTCATAGTAGAATTTTTCATGTGCATCGCTGATAAAAATAATCGCTTTCTCTGCCCCTAACGCTGTACTACTCATATTCATTTCCTCCATTTCCTATTTTGTTTTTTGACCATAACAAAAGGACACTTCCCTAAAATTTTCTTTTAGAAAAGTGTCCTTATCGTACAAAATATTGAATTGGATTTTTGAGTACAACTATTCATTAACGCCCATTATTCTTCATTATGCGTTGTAAAATTGTTGTAAATTTGTTGTAGTTTACAAGTTCAAGTACCGCAAACCCTTGATTTTACTGGTTTTCTTTGCCAAGCGTCTTCATCGTCGGAAACAGCAGCACATCCCTGATTGCCGGTGAATCCGTCAGCAACATGACCATACGGTCAATGCCGAATCCGATTCCTCCTGTTGGAGGCATACCTACCTCCAGGGCATTTAAGAAGTCCTCGTCCGTATGGTTGGCTTCCTCGTCGCCCTGGGCCAGAAGCTCTTCCTGTGCTTTGAACCGCTCTCTCTGGTCAATGGGGTCATTGATTTCAGAGTAGGCGTTTGCCATCTCCCAGCCGTTCATGAAGAACTCAAAGCGCTCCACATAGTCCGGGTTGCCCGGCTTTTTCTTGGTCAGCGGGGAAATCTCCACAGGATGGTCCAGAACAAAGGTGGGCTGGACCAGGTGCTCCTCTGCAAACTCCTCAAAGAACAGGTTCAGGATATCGCCCTTCTTATGGCGTCCCTCGAACTCCACGCCCTTTTCCCTGGCAACGGCCCTTGCCTCTTCAAGGGTATGAATCTGATCAAAATCAACTCCGGCATACTTCTTAACCGCATCCACCATGGTAATGCGGGCAAAGGGCTTGCCTAAATCCATCTCCACGCCCTTATAAGTAATGGTGGTGGTACCCAGTACCTCCTGAGCCACAAAACGGTACAGCTTCTCGGTCAGGTCCATCATCCCGTTGTAATCCGTATAAGCCTGATACAGCTCCATCAGGGTGAATTCCGGGTTGTGCCTGGTGTCCAGACCTTCGTTGCGGAACACGCGCCCAATCTCATAAACTCTCTCAAGTCCGCCTACAATAAGCCTCTTCAGATAAAGCTCCAGGGATATGCGAAGCTTTAAATCCTCATCCAGGGCATTGAAATGGGTCTCGAAAGGCCTTGCAGCAGCGCCGCCTGCATTGGAAACCAGCATAGGAGTCTCCACTTCCATGAAGCCCTCTCCGCCCAGATATTTCCGGATGGCAGCCAGAATCCTGGAACGCTTGATGAAAGTATCCTTCACCTCCGCGTTCATGATCAAGTCCACGTAGCGCTGACGGTAACGCATATCCGTGTCCGTCAGGCCATGGAACTTCTCAGGAAGCACCTGAAGGCTCTTGGAAAGAAGGGTTACCTCCGTGGCATGAATGGATATCTCACCTGTCTTGGTGGTAAACGCGGTTCCCTTCACACCCACGATATCGCCGATGTCCATTTTCTTGAAATCCTTGTACGGCTCCTCACCCACGCTGTCCCTGGCCACATAGACCTGGATGCTGCCTTTTAAATCCTGTACATTACAGAAAGAAGCCTTACCCATGACGCGCTTGAACATCATACGGCCGGCAATGGCTGCTTCCTTCCCCTCCCACTGCTCATAGTTATCCTTGATATCCATGCTGTGGGCAGTCACATCATATTTTGTAATCTGGAAAGGATCCTTTCCAGCTGCCTGAAGCTCCGCCAGCTTATCCCTGCGCGCCTTCAGCACGTGATTTAAATCTGTATCTGCCTGATTAACCTTCTGCTGTTCTCCCACGTCCTTAACTCCTTTGTGTTAGATTTATGAAACCCTCTGGATTTCCAGCACCTTATACTGGATATCCCCTGCCTGGGTCTCCACGTCTACGCAGTCACCCACTACCTTGCCAATCAGGGCACGGCCTACCGGTGATTCGTTGCTTATCTTATTCTGAAGGCTGTTGGCCTCAGTGGATCCAACGATATAGAACTCCATCTCCTCGTCATACTCCACATCCAGAAGCTTTACCTTACATCCGATATTAATCTTATCCAGGTCGATTTCATCCTCTACCACGACCTCGGCATTCTTAAGAAGCTTCTCCAGTTCCTCGATACGCAGTTCAATGTCCCTCTGCTCATCCTTAGCCGCGTCATACTCTGCGTTCTCGGACAAATCGCCCTGCTCCCTTGCTTCCTTAATCTTCTGCGCAACTTCTTTTCTCTTGACAACTTTCAGATTCTGCAGTTCGTCTTCGTACTGTTTGAGTCCGGCATATGTCAAAATATGTTTCTTATCTGCCATCTTACCCGCTTCCTTCCTTATATTCTTAATTTATGTTGATTTCACTTGAGTATCATTCTTAATGTCCACACATTCTGAGTATTATATAGGAAAATGTGTCCATTGTCAAGATTGGATTTTCCTGTCCAGAAGCTCCACGAAACCCTCAAATGTCTCCACCTGGTTGATTTCATTCCTGAGCGCTGCTGAGTGGGGCATTCCTTTTGTATACCAGGCCATATGGCCTCTCATCTCCCGCATGGCAACCCCTTCTCCCTTGAACCGGACCAGCATCCGGCCGTGCCGCAGAATCATGGCCTTTATCTCAGCCATGGAGGGACCCGGAAGAACCTCCCCTGTATCCAGATAGTGGTTAATCCGCCCAAACAGCCACGGATTGCCCTTGGCTCCCCTGCCCACCATGATGCCGTCGCACCCTGTCTCCTTAAGCATCCTCCCGGCGTCCTCCGGCGTAAAAATGTCCCCGTTTCCGATAACAGGAATCCTTACCGCCTCCTTCACCTGACGAATGATGTCCCAGTCCGCCTTCCCGGAATAATACTGCTCCCTGGTGCGCCCATGGACAGCCACGGCAGCAGCGCCGCAGCTTTCCGCCATCTTTGCAAATTCCACCGCATTGACAGAGAGGTCGTTGAATCCTTTGCGGAACTTCACGGTCACAGGCTTTTTCACGGCCTTCACCATGGCTGTCAGCACTTTCTCTGCGCGCTTGGGATTTTTCATCAGAGCAGAGCCTTCGCCGTTGTTGACGATTTTCGGCACAGGGCATCCCATGTTCACGTCAATGTAATCATAGGGCCCTTCCTCCAGCCTGGCTGCAATCTCCGCCATAATATCCGGCTCCGACCCAAAGAGCTGCACTGCCGCCGGGCGCTCGGCCGGGTCTATCTGAAGCAGCTCCCTGGTATTCCTGTTGTTGTACAGAATCGCCTTTGCGCTGACCATCTCCGTCACCACGCATCCGGCTCCCTGTTCCCGGCACAGCACCCGAAAGGGCTGGTCCGTGACACCCGCCATGGGCGCCAGTATTACATTATTCTCAAGAACTGTATTTCCAATCCTCAGCTTCATTTAATCTTCCCCGTCATCCTCTATATCTATGTCCTCGCCCAGGAAAAATGTCCTGTAATACAGTTCCAGCGCTTCCAGCATTTCTTTTTTCTCTTCCTGGTACTGCTTGATTTTAAGGACGCTTCCTATCTCGTCAAAGAGATAATCCGTTTCCTCTGAGGTCACCTTAAATTCCAGGTTTCCCCTTTCATCAAATTCCATGGTCAGCACGCCGCCCACATCCTCTGTATAGAGCACGCACATGATTTGGAGTTCATCCCTTATGGACTGGGGCAGGGATTTAAAATCCTGGTTAAAATAATATTTCTGTTCATAGGAATTGGCTCCGCAAAGCACTGTCGTATCCTTCATCTCATCTCTCCGCAAAAGTCCGCTGCCTGTGACAGGCGGCGGACTTTCCATTCTATCATCGTTTATGTTCTCACATTCCGGATTAACGAATCAGCATCTTGGCTATCTCGTACTGCTCTTCCGGGATGTCCTTTGTCATGTTCAGGGCTTCCTGGATATCGAAATCCACAAACTCACCGTGCTTATAGGCTACCAGGCGGTTGCTCTTGCCTGCGGCCAGAAGCTCTGCTGCCTTGGCTCCCATGATGGAGGCGTACACCCTGTCCTTACAGGTAGGCGTACCTCCGCGCTGCATGTGGCCCAGGATGGTGGCCCTTGTCTCGATGCCCGTGGCAGCCTCAATGCGCTTTGCCATGGAACCGGAATGGCCGATTCCCTCTGCATTGATAATGATGTTATGTTTCTTGCCCCGTCTGCGGTTGTCGATAATCCGGTTAATCAGGGCCTGCTCGTTGCCGTCGTAGCGCTCCGGAAGAAGGATATCCTCCGCGCCGTTGCCAATGCCGCACCACAGTGCGATGTATCCGGCGTTGCGCCCCATAACCTCCACGATGCTGCACCGTTCATGGGATGTGGATGTATCACGAATCTTATCAATTGCTTCCATGGCCGTGTTGACAGCCGTATCAAAACCAATGGTATAATCCGTACAGGCAATATCCAGGTCAATGGTTCCCGGAAGGCCGATTGTATTGATGCCCAGGGAAGACAGCTTTCCCGCGCCTCTGAAGGAACCGTCTCCTCCGATGACCACCATTCCGTCAATACCATGCTTGCGGCAGATATCAGCGCCCTTCTGCTGGCCTTCCGCTGTGGTGAACTCCTTACATCTTGCCGTGTAAAGGATGGTGCCGCCGCGGTTGATGGTGTCAGACACGCTGGTGGACTCCATGTCTACGATTTCCTCCTCAAGCAAACCTGCGTATCCACGCATGATGCCCTTTACCTTAAGGCCCTTATTGATAGCAGTCCTTACAACCGCGCGAATGGCCGCGTTCATTCCCGGCGCATCGCCTCCGCTGGTAAGTACTCCAATGGTTTTCACTGCCTTTGCCATAGCAATTTACCTCCTTGTATTAAGCACACGCAAATTACTCCTGTGCTGACATCGCTCTCAATCATTCATTCTCTCATCTATATCCAACGCTATTCTAATTCATTTTCCCCAGCTTTTCAAGACTTTTTTCTACAACTTTGACATTTTTTTCACCAAGTACTTTTCCCAGGTCTTCCAAAAGCCCGGGCGTGACCTGTACATTCCAGTTGGCCGGAAGGACTTTCTTGGCCCTCTCCTTCTGGAGGTAAATGACCACCCGGTCCTTTCCCTCGCTGGACCGCAGAGAGGTTAGAAGGCGCTGTTCCCCGGCCTGATACGTCTCCATATCCGGGAACTGGAGCCACAGCTCCTTAGGTACACTGTCAAAGGGTATCACCTGCTCGCACACCAGCTTTCCCACCGGATCGTCTCCGATGGACACCCTCCCCCTGATAAACAGCTTGGAATCCTCGGTAAAAAGGTCCCGGTTGGCCTCGTAATCCCTTGGGAACACAATGACCTCCACCGGTCCCAGCAGGTCTTCCAGGGTTATAAAGGCCATGAGCTGGTTGGTCCTGGTGGTCTTTACGGTCTTGCCCGCCACCAGTCCGCCGATGACAGCCCTGGATCCGTCCTCCACCCCTGCCTCATCCGTCTCCTCATCCACGATGAACTGGGCGGAGGTGGCTGTTATATTCCTTCTCCACATCTCCTCATAGTCGTCCAGGGGATGACCGCTGATGTAGACTCCCAGTATTTCCTTCTCAAAGGCAAGAAGCTCATCCTTTGAGTATTCCCCCACATCCGGAAATGTAATCTGGAATTCATTTCTGTCTTCCTCACCCGCAATGTCGAAAAGGCTTAACTGCCCCTCAAACATGGATTTCTTCTCCCTGGCCTTCTCCTCCAGCATGGTGGGCGCCACTGCCATCTTCTGACGTCTGGTTCCCGGCAGGGTGTCCAGAGCGCCTGACTTGATGAAATTTTCCAGGGTTCTCTTATTTACTTCCTTCATGCTCATGCGCCCCACGAAATCCTCCATGGAACGGAAGGGACCGTTTTTCTCCCTCTCCGCCAGGATTACCTCTGTCACCGGTTTGCCCACGCTCTTGATGGCGGACAGGCCGTAGCGGATGGCGTCCCCTGACACGGAAAATCCGCTCTCGCCCTCGTTGATATCCGGGGGCAGCACGGGAATGCCCATCATGCGGCGGCAGGTCAGTACATACTCGGAAAATTTGCTTACATTGTCCATGACCGATGTCATGAGGGCGGCCATGAACTCCCTGGGATAATAGTATTTCAGATAGGCGGTCTGGTAGGATACCACCGCGTAAGCCGCTGCGTGGGACTTGTTGAAGGCGTATTTTGCAAAGTCAATCATCTCATCGTAGATGTGGTTTGCCGTCTTTTCGTCTATCCCATTATTCACACAGCCCTTAACCCCTTCGGACTGGTTGCCGTAGACAAAGTTCTGGCGCTCCTTCTCCATGACCGACGTTTTCTTCTTACTCATGGCACGGCGCACCAGGTCGCTTCGTCCCATGGTATATCCCGCCAAATCACGCACAATCTGCATAACCTGCTCCTGATACACGATACATCCATAGGTAGGGCTTAATATGGGCTCCAGCTGGGGGCAGTCATAGGTGATGGAAGCCCTGTCGTTCTTTCCCTTCAGATACTTGGGTATAAAATCCATGGGGCCCGGACGGTACAGGGAGATACCTGCTATGATATCCTCCAGGTTCTCCGCCTTAAGCTCCTTCATGAAGCTCTTCATCCCCGCGCTTTCCAGCTGGAACACGCCCTCGGTCCTGCCTGTTCCGATGGATTCAAGCACCTTCTTATCGTCAAAATCAATGTGGTCAATGTCAATGGTGATGCCGTAGTCCTTCTCAGCCAGCCGCACCGCGTTCTGGATAACCGTCAGGGTGCGCAGGCCCAGAAAGTCCATTTTGAGAAGTCCCAGCTCCTCAATGGTTGTCATGGTAAACTGGGTGGTGATGGTACCGTCAGAGGCCCTGGACAAGGGTACAAACTCGTCAATGGACCGGCTGCCAATCACCACCCCGGCCGCATGCATGGAGGTATGCCTGGGCAGTCCCTCCAGACGCCTGGACATGTCGATGAGATAGTGGACCTGCTCATCTTCATTGTAGGCCTTCTTAAGATCCGGATTCATGGTCAGGGCCTTATCCAGGGTCATCCCCAGATCCCCCGGTATCATCTTGGCAATGGTGTCGCACAGGGAATAGGGCAAATCCAGCACACGCCCCACATCGCGGACAACCCCCTTTGCGGCCAGGGTACCAAAGGTGACAATCTGCACCACCTGGTCCTTGCCGTACTTGCGCACCACGTAGTCAATTACCTCCTGGCGCCGCTCGTAGCAAAAGTCAATATCAATATCGGGCATGGACACGCGCTCCGGGTTCAGGAAACGCTCAAAGAGAAGATTATAACGCACCGGGTCTATATTGGTGATTCCCAGTGTGTAGCTCACAATGCTTCCGGCGGCGGAACCCCGCCCCGGCCCCACGATAATGTCCTGGGAGCGGGCATAGTTGATGAAATCCCACACGATCAGGAAGTAATCCACATATCCCATTGAGCGGATGACATCCAGCTCATAGTCCAGCCGGCTGCCCAGCGTGCCGTCATCCTCCGGGTAACGGGTCTTAAAGCCCTCACGGCACAGATGGTTTAAGTAGCTCCAGGAATCAAAGCCCTCAGGCACCTCATATTTGGGAAGCTTGGTAACCCCGAACTCAATCTCCACATTGCAGCGCTCCGCTATCATATGGGTATTTTCAATGGCCTCAGGCGCATAGGGGAACAGGGCACGCATTTCCTCCTCGGACTTACAGTAGTACTGGCCTCCCTCGTAGCGCATCCTGTCCTCATCCGCCACCTTTTTGCCGGTCTGGATGCACAGAAGGATATCATGGGCCTTCTCATCCTCGGCATAGGTGTAGTGGATATCGTTGGTGGCCACCAGCTTAAGGCCCGTATCCCTGCTCATGCGCATAAGGCCCTGGTTTACTAACCTTTGGTCCGGCAGCCCGTGGTCCTGAAGCTCCAGGAAGAAGTTGTCCTTTCCGAATATGTCCGCATACTTGTCGGATGCCCTGACAGCCTCCTCATACATTCCCCTGGTCAGGCAGCGCTGCACCTCCCCTGCCAGACAGGCGCTGAGGGCAATGATTCCCTCGTGGTAGGTCCGCAGCACCTCGTAGTCCACCCTGGGTTTATAGTAAAATCCGTCCACAAATCCCTTGGACACAATTTTCATCAGGTTTTCATAACCCTTGTTGTTCTCTGCCAGCAGCACAAGGTGGTAATACCGGTCCTCGCCGCTTACCGTCTCCCTGTCAAAGCGGGAGCCCGGGGCCACATAGACCTCGCATCCCAGAATCGGCTTGATGCCGGCCTCCCTGGCAGCTTTATAAAAATCAATGACTCCATACATCACGCCATGGTCCGTGACAGCCATGCTGTCCATGCCAAGCTCCTTTGCCCTGGCTGTCAGCTCCTTGATTTTACAGGAGCCGTCCAAAAGGCTGTATTCCGTATGGACGTGCAAATGGGTAAATGCCATTCCCTATTCTCTCCTTATCCTTGCGGTATGAATGTCCATGTCAAATGTTCCGCGTTATTATATTCTGTGTCATCATTTTTTGCGTCATTATTTTCCGTGTCATTCGAGTAACAGTTTATCATAAATTCGGATAAAAGAAAAGAGAACCAGGCAAGTCCTGCCTGATTCCCATTATCTATCTCTCCAAACAAACGGACTGGTAGTTACTGGTTTTTCAGATACTTCTCAATTTCAGTTACAGCTGCCTCCTCATCCTTTCCGTCGGCTTCCACCAAAATGGATTCGCCTGCGGTCAGACAGAGAGTCATCATTCCCATGATGCTCTTGGCATTCACACGCTTTGCCTCTGCTTCCAGGTAAATCGCGCTTTCGTACTGACTGGCTACCTGCACGAGCATAGCTGCCGGTCTCGCCTCAAGTCCTGATGCCAATTCAACTGTAATCAATTTCTTTACCATAATAATCCTCCTCATTCCTTTGAATGGTTCAAAGCCCCTGATACGTCCCAATGGTCATGTTCCAATCTGGCCGCATCCTGACTGCCATTCAGGTGCCCGTACTGATTCGTACTTGATAAAACTATTGCAAACTTGATGTATTACGGTCTGGAAACTGCTGCCGCAGTTCTTCGGCCACAAGGCTTAATTTCCTCAAACGGTGGTTTACGCCTGATTTACCCACAGTCGGTTCCAGGGCCTCCCCCAATTCCTTTAAGGTCGCGTCTGGCCGTTCCAGCCGTATGCGGGCCATCTCCTGAAGACTTTCAGGCAGACCCGAAAGACCGGCAACAGACTGGATGAAACGGATGTCCTCTATCTGTTTTACCGCAGCTGACACGGTCTTATTGATATTGGCAGTCTCGCAGTTGACCTGGCGGTTCACGCTGCCCCTCATCTCCTTGACAATGCGGATATTCTCCAGCTCCATCAGGGATACCGGGGCCTCCATCACATTAAGGATGTCCACAATCTGACTGCCCTCCTTGATATAGACCACATAGTACTTTTTCCTTGGCACTATCTTGGCCTCGATATCAAAGGTGGCAATGATGTTTTTAAGCTGCTCCGCCTTTGGCTCGGTGGGACACACGATTTCAAAGTGGTAGAACCTCTCCGGGGCGCTGATGGAACCGGCCGCCAGGAAGGCGCCACGTATGAAAGCCCGTCTGCAGCAGGCATTCTGAAGCACCACATTCCGAATCAGGGAAAGGTTTTCACCAATTTCCCCCTGGGAATTGATGAGCTTCACTGCCTGCAGGACCCTGAGAGCTTCCTCATGTTCCCTGACTGCTACGATGTATGTCCTGCTCCGCCCTGGATTAACCCCACTGCGAATCGAGACATCAGTTCTTATATTAAATGTTTTTTTCAATAATGTAAAGTACTTTCTTGCAACTGCCACATTTTCCGTATGGATTTCAATCCAAAAATGGTCTGAGGCCGATATTTTTACCCTTCCGCACAAGCTCAGGATTGCTGCTGTTTCTGCTATCTGGCAGTGGCGCGCCCCGGGCATCTGCCTGGACAGCTCGTCTTTTACGTTGGAAGAAAATGACATGTCTGCTACTTCCTTTTATTGTCTTTGTCGATGTCCCTGTGTTCTATTTTGATGCCATATTCGGCCTTGGCAGTCAGGTGGCCGCAAAGGGCCTTGGCAACCGTCACGGATCGGTGCTTGCCTCCGGTACATCCAACCGCCACTACCAGCTGATTCTTTCCCTCATTGATATAATTAGGCAGGAGGAAATCCATCATATCATAGAGCTTGTCCAGAAACTGCGCGCAGGTGCCTCCCTGCATCACATAATCCCGGACAGCCTGGTCCTCCCCTGTCAGTGGGCGCAGTTCCTCCACATAGTAGGGATTGGGCAGAAAACGCACGTCGAAAACCAGGTCCGCATCCTCCGGAATGCCGTACTTAAAGCCAAAGGAAAGGACCGTGACGAACATGTTGCAGTACTCCTGGTGTTTAAGGAATATCTTTTCCAGCTCCTGCCGCAGCTCCCTGGTAAGGAGTTTGCTGGTGTCAATGATGAAATCCGCATCCTTCTTGAGGAAGGCCAGCTTGACCCTCTCCTTTTCAATTCCCTTGTCCAGCCTGCCTGTCCCGGCCAGGGGATGGCTGCGGCGGGTTTCCTTGTACCGCTTAATCAGGACTCCGTCATTGGCATCCAGGAACAGAATCTGGTAATCCATTCCCAGTTCCTTCCATCCTCTGAAAATAGCATCCAGATGGCTCAGTTCCTCGCCGCTGCGGATGTCTATGCCCAGGGCGGCCTGGCTGATGTCGCTGCCGGCCGCTGCCAGCTGGGCAAATTTATCCACCAGGGATATGGGCAGGTTATCCACACAGTAAAAGCCCAAATCCTCCAGCATTTTCAGTGCAATTGTCTTGCCTGCCCCGGACATTCCGGTTACAATCACAAGCTTCATCCATCCACCTCAGTTACGTAAGATTAGCATTTCAAATCAGAATTCGCCCCAGCGCTTCACTTCCATCTCAAGCTCCACGCCGGACTGTTCCCTCACCGTCTTTCTGATATGACCGCACAGGGCCATGACATCGGACGCAGTGGCGTTTCCGCCGTTGATCACAAAACCGCAGTGCTTCTCCGATACCCTGGCACCGCCCATGCCATATCCCCTGAGACCGGCATCCTCTATGAGCTTACCTGCAAAATATCCCTGAGGACGTTTGAAGGTGCTGCCTGCGCTGGGATATTCCAGAGGCTGTTTCTCCCTCCGTCTGGCTGCCAGTTCCTTCATCCGGGCCTCAATGGCTGCCCGGTCCCCCGGTTCCAGCTGAAAGGATGCCTCCAGCACCGTATATCCCCTGTCGGGGATACAGCTGGTGCGGTATCCCAGTTCCAGTTCATCCAGGGAAAGCTCAAGCACCTCCCCCTCATTTGTCATGACCCTGGCTGATTTGAGGATATTCTTTATCTCAGAGCCATAGGCCCCTGCGTTCATCACCAGGGCACCGCCTACGCTGCCGGGTATGCCTGCGGCAAATTCCATACCGGTCAGACAGTGGTCCAGGGCCACACGGGCTACACGGGCCAGCAGTTCACCTGCCCCCGCACGTATAACGTTTCCCTCTGCCCCGGCATAGCACCAGTTTCCTTCCATAGCAATGACCACTCCCTTGATTCCCCTGTCGCTGACAAGGAGATTGCTGCCATTTCCCAGCACTCTCCAGGGAATACCGTGTTCTCTGCACAGGCAGATAACCTTTCCCAGCTCCTCTTCATTGCCAGGGCACACATAGGCTTCAGCCGGCCCCCCGATGCGGAAGGTGGTGTGACTGCTCATGGGTTCCATGAAACGGCACACTGCCCCTTCTGATACAAGCACCTCTTTCAACATATGTTCCAGATTCAAAATACATTCCTCGCTTAAGACTTAATGTTCGTAACATTCTGAACTGTTACTATTTTTCCTGTCCCTTTCCAAGATTGGCCTGTACTCGGTTGTACAACTCCTGGGCTGCATTGTAGCCCATCTTCTTCTGGCGGTAGTTGACAGCCGCAGATTCCACGATAATGGCCAGGTTACGTCCCGGACGGATGGGGATGGTATGACAGACCACCTGGTTGCCCAAAAATTCCGTGTACTGGTCTTCCAGGCCCAGCCTGTCGTATTCCTTATCCTTGCACCAGTCCTCCAGCTTGATGACCATGTCAATGGACTGGGTATCCTTAACGCTCTCCACACCGAACAGGGTCTTCACATCAATGATGCCGATGCCGCGCAGTTCGATAAAATGTTTGGTGATGTCAGGGGCGCTTCCAATAAGAGTGTCATCGCTGACCCGGCGTATCTCCACCACGTCATCCGTCACCAGACGGTGTCCCCTCTTAATCAGTTCCAGGGCAGCCTCGCTCTTGCCGATGCCGCTCTCGCCCATAATCAGGACGCCCTCGCCGAATACGTCAATCAGCACGCCGTGGATACTGATACAGGGAGCCAGCTTAACGTTGAGCCAGCGGATGATTTCTGCCATCAGGGCAGAGGTGGTCTTATCGGACACAAGGCAGGGAACGCTATAGTAATTACAGAATTCCAAAAGGTCCTCATCCGGCTCCTGGTCGCGGCTGAACACCAGACAGGGAATCTGGCTGGATGTGAGCTTATCGTACATCCGGCGCTTCTGCTCCTGGTCCATGGTATTAATATATGCCTGCTCCACGTATCCGATGATTTGAACCCGCTCTCTGTCAAAATGGTCAAAAAATCCCGTGAGCTGCAAGGCCGGGCGGTTCACGTCCGGATGGGTCAGCACAATCTTGTCCGTGTCAATCTCCGGCGTGGTGTTTTTAAGCTTCATTTTCTCAATTAATTCCGATATGGTTACTCCATGCATGATGATACCCCCTTGACCTGGTTTTACTTCTCGTTTAACTTCTATCATACTATCATAATTTGATGCGGTTGTCATGTGTTTTTATCGTCAGGTTTCCAGATTCTGGAAACCCTTTTCTGCCCCGTTTTCCGGGCTTGTCCGGGTACCGGGCTGTTCATTGTTCTGCGCAGTGGCCTGCCCACTGGTCCGGGCGCCTTCCGCCTCCGGATGGAAGAAGCGGTACACGGACTCAGCCGACCTGCGGTTCATCTGGGGCGTCTGCTCCAGGTCCTCCACGGAAGCGCTTCTCACTGCCTCTATATCCTTAAAATGGCGCATGAGGGCCTTGCGCCTGGCCGGTCCGATACCCGGAATGTCGTCCAGGATGGATTTCACCTGGCCCTTTCCCCTCAGGCTCCTGTGGTATTCAATTGCAAAACGGTGGGCCTCGTCCTGGATTCTGGTGATAAGCCTGAACCCTTCGGAGTGACGGTCAATGGGCACCTCCACATTATTATAGTAGAGTCCCCTGGTTCTGTGGTTATCATCCTTCACCATACCGCACACAGGAATGGAAAGTCCCAGCTTATCAAGGACCTCCAGGGCTATGTTCACCTGGCCCCTGCCGCCATCCATCATGATTAAATCCGGGAACCTGGTAAAGCTGCCAAGGCTTAAGTCAGCCCCCTTTTCCTTCAGTTCCTCCGTCTCCCTCATACCGTGGGAAAATCTGCGTGTCAGCACCTCATTCATGGACGCGTAATCGTTGGGGCCCTGGACTGTCTTGATGCGGAATTTCCTGTAATCGCTGCGCTTGGGCCTGCCGTCCTCATATACCACCATGGAACCCACGGACTCCACGCCGCTGGTATTGGAGATATCGTATGCCTCCATGCGCCGGATTCCCCCAATGCCAATGAGCTCCCCAATCTGGTTCATGGCCCCGATGGTGCGAAGCTCCTCTTTTTTAATCCGCTCCTTATCCTGGGACAGCACCAGAGCGGCATTCCTGGCTGCCAGCTCCACCAGACGTTCCTTCTCTCCCTTTTTCGGAACCACCAGCCTTACCTTCTGCCCGCGTTTGGCGGACAGCCACTGGCTGATGACCTCCTCATCCCCCAGGGGGTGCTGGAGCCACAGTTCCCTTGGAATAAAAGGAGTGCCCGCATAGAACTGCTTTACAAAGCTGTCCAGAATCTCGCCCTCGTTTTCCGCCGTGGCAGCCGATATATGGAAATGGTCCCTGCCAATCAGCCTGCCCTCCCGGATGAAGAACACCTGTACCACCGCGTCCCTCTCATCCCTGGCCATGGCCACGATATCCCGGTCCTCCATGCCGCTGCTGGTTATCTTCTGCTTCTGCGCCACCTGCTTCACGCTGTTTAACAGCTCCCGGTACTCAATGGCCCGCTCAAACTCCAGGCTGTCAGAGGCAGCCTGCATCTTTTCCTGGAGACTCTTTATGAGAGGGTCGTATCTGCCGTTCAAAAAGTCCAGGGCCTGGCTGAAGTTGGACTGATATTCCTCCCTGGAAATATATCCCTGGCAGGGGGCGTCACACTGCTTGATGTGATAATTGAGACACGGACGCTCCTTTCCCGTATCCTTTGGCAGGTTCCGGCTGCAGGTCCTGATGCGGTACAATTTGTGTATCAAATCCAGCGTGTCCTTCACGGCCCCGGCGCTGGTATAAGGACCAAAGTAACGGCTCCTGCCGTCCTTCTTCATGTCCCTGGCAAACAGAAGGCGTGGAAAATCCTCCCCCATGGTTGCCTTGATATAGGGATAGCTTTTGTCATCCTTTAACATGGTGTTGTACCGCGGCCTGTGCTCCTTAATCAGGTTGCACTCCAGCACCAGGGCTTCCAGCTCGGAATCCGTCAGGATATATTCAAACCACGCAATGTGGGACACCATCTGTTCAATTTTGGCCGTCTTATTCCTGCTGCTCTGAAAATACTGCCTGACCCGGTTCTTAAGACTGATGGCCTTGCCCACGTATATAATCTCATCCCTGTCATTATGCATAAGATAAACTCCCGGGCTGGCCGGGAGTTTCTTCAGTTCTTCCTCTAAATCAAACAATAACTGTCACCATCCCTTTCATATGGCTTTATGTTCCGCCGCTTTCCGGTATGCCGCTTGCCGGCGGGACATTCTCTGACGGGACGTTCTCCGCCGGGGCCCCCTCCGTCTCCGACGCTGCCCTGGACTGGGCTATACGCTCGTCCTCTTCCGCTGCTTCCTCCGGAGTCAGCAGCCCGCCGTAGTGATAGCTGACCCCTGCATCCCAGAGAATCCACTGGTCATAGCCGGCATCGTAGACAGCCTGTATCTGCTGCCTCACCTGTTCATCGCCATATTTAATATAATGTTCCAGATAGGACGCCGTAAAGTCCTGAAGCCATGGCCTTACCACTGCCTGAGGCGTGTCATCCTTTGCGGAAGCGGCCAGAAGCTCCCTGGAACCATTCAATGCATTTAATATTGTATCATAAGGCTGGGTATCTGGATACTCTATTCCAAAATTTCCCGGCCCATAGTGGGATGGATAAATCATAGGACATATATAATCCAGCTGCTCCGCCATGTCCTCGTATTCCTGGCCTACGGCAGCCGCATCCTCCTCGCTGCGCATGATGGTGCCAAATACGTCAGCCGACACAAAGAGTCCCTCCTTTGCCAGCTCATCATGTGCATAGCTTATGAATTCCGTAATTGCCTGGGTCTTATTATGCCCCTGGGTATCTGCGTCGTCAAAGACAACGTCATTCATGGTCCTGTCCACGGCAAACCGGATGTAATCGAACTGAATCTCGTCAAATCCCGCCTTGCCTGCCTTTTTCCCCACCTCGACCAGATAATCCCAGACTTCCTTCTTATAGGGATTTACCCATGCAAGGCCCTTATTATCCCGGTAAATCTTGTCATCCGCCACGTGAAGGCTCCACTGCGGCTTCTGTTCCGCAAGATAAGGGTCCCTGAAGGCCACCACCCTGGCTATAGTATAGATTCCATGCTCCTTAAGCTTTGCCATAAGCGCCGGCATGTCCTGGATAAAAACCTGGCAGGCCCCTATCTCATTCACAGTAGGGGAATCCATGGCATAGGTAATCCTTCCCTGGTCGTCCTTTACATCAATGACCACTGCATTGAGCTCCGTCCTGTCAATCTCCTCAATGATTTTATCCATCATATCGCCGGTACCGGCCACATAGGCGGACACATAGATGCCCTTTACCTTCACCGGGTTCCTGGGCGGATATGAGGAAATGGTAATGACCTCCGAATCAGCCGCCTCTGCCTCCTGGGTCTCCTGCCCGGTCTGCGCCTCTGCTGCCTCAGACTGCATGGCCTCCTCCTGGGACCTGGTCATCTCCTTTGTCGGTTCATACCGGGAACATCCTGTCAATGCAAGGATTAATATGCCTGCTGCTATCCACCTTTTCATACGTAACCTCTGTCTTTCCCAATAATATTATGATTCCTGGAAATTCCCATTTCCATTCTTAATCTATATTAAAAAGGCAAATGCCTGTAAGTTCAGTGAATCAGACATAAACATCCGTTCGTTCCCACTATAATACCATATTCTCCCTGTTTTGTATATAAAATATAACTTTTTTGTTACAATTTCATTAATTTCTCCCACATTTTGTAAATATCTACGTCTCCCATCAACAGCAGAAAACGCCCGGACAGCGGCTGTATGCCATTGTCCGGGCGTGCGCCGGGCCGGCCTGGGGCCGGAACCCATATTTTATGAATCAAATGGGTTTATGCCTCTGCCAGGTGTTTCTGAAGGGCAGCCCTTACAGCCCCCTTGCCTGCTATCAACTCCGCGAAAATGCTCTCCACATATTCGCCCAGCCCTGCCTCATACAGGTCCACTCCGAATATCTTGGCATCGCTTAAAATTGGCTGGAGCACTTCGTGTACATTGCATGGCTCTCCTACCTTCACGCCCTGCAGCTTCTCAGCCAGTCCCTCATACATTGGGTCCGGGCTCACGGTAAAGGTATTGCCCTCATCGTCTACACCTAACAGGTAACGGCACCATCCTGCCTGAACCATAGGTATGAACTTAAGGGACTTCACATCCAGCTCAGGTCTTGACATATACTCCTTGATGGTCTCTCCGAAACGGATAGACAGCTTCTGGGAGGTATCGCAGGCGATTCTCTGAGGCGTATCAGGCATGAATGGGTTTGGAACCCGAATCTGTAAAACTTCGTCAATAAACTTCTCAGGAGAAAGGATACCCGGATTCGTAACCACAGGAAGACCTTCCTTGTATCCAATGATTTCCACCAGCTTCACCAGGTCTGCATCCTTCATCTCCTCGCTGATTTTGGTGTAGCCCAGAAGGCAGCCATATACAGCCAGGGTAGTGTGAAGAGGATTCAGGCAGGTGCACACCTTCATGCGCTCCACCTTTTCAACCGTATCCCTGGTAGTGAACATAACGCCTGCCTTTTCAAGCTGGGGGCGTCCGTTGGGGAATGCATCCTCAATAACCAGATATTCGGCCTCCTCTGCATTTACAAAAGGAGCCACATATGTGTTCTTGCTGGTGACAATGCTCTCTGTATCCGTGAAGCCAGACTCCTCCAGCATTTTCTTTACGCTGTCATCCGGACGTGGGGTAATTTTATCAATCATGCTCCATGGGAAGGAAACCTTGGCCGGATTCTCAATGTACTCCAGGAATCCCTTATCAGCCCTGCCGTTCTCCGTCCATGCCTTTGCATAGGCATCCACAGCCGCATACAGCTTATCGCCGTTGTGGGAACAGTTATCCATGCTTACCAGTGCCAGAGGAGCTGCCCCATGGGTATATCTCCAGTAGCACAGGGCTGCCAGCTTGCCGATATAGCTGTCCGCCTGCTCCGGGCCAGCCTCAAAATCAGCCGCTACGTCTGAACGGAAGGAACCGTCTGCTGAAGTGATGCTGTAGCCTTTTTCCGTGATGGTAAAGCTGACCATCTGCAGGGTACTGCTGGCAAAAATATCCTTTAGGCGGTTCCAGTCAGCCTCATCCTGACGGTCCACTGTCAGGGATTCCGCAAGGCTTCCAATCACGGTCTTCTCAATGGTGCCATTGGCTTTCAGTGTAACCAGGAGGCTTAAGTCATCCTGAGGCCTGTATGCCTTCTTAATGATTTCATAGTCATAACCTTCTGCAACAATGATGCCGGTTTTTTCCACACCATCGTTCAGCAGCTTCTGCTGACGCGCTGCCGGAAATGCGCGGAAGATATTGCCTGCACCGAAATGCACCCACTGCGGGCATTCCCTGGTAGCTGCCTTCATGGCTTCCCTGTCAAATTTTGGAAGTTCTATTCCTGCTGCTTCCCACTCTTCCTTATTCCTCAGTTCACTGTCTAATAAATGCATAACCATTCCCTCCTGTGTTCGTTGATTTCATGATTTAATATTACCACCCGGCGGGCGAATAATCCATATCCCTTTTTGTTCAATACATTGCAAAACTTGCTGTCAGCATCCGGCTGTTTTGTTAAAAACAATGGTGCCTGCTTTTCATCCCGGGTTTCACTGCATTAAAAAAGACCAGCATCCGTGCCGGTCTCTCCTCGTAATAACTGCTGAAATCCAAAAAATTCTGCGTCGTTGCTGAATCATCGCTGATACTGTACCACCGCTGAAACATTGGAATTCTCTGTCTGGTAAAACAAATCATCCCCGTTAGCCGCCATTGCATTCACCAAAATCAGCGTCGCCGCAAGCATGGCCCATGCAAAGCCGCCCAGTACCTTCCTGACCTTCATTTTACTCTGCCTCCTGGATTCATAAGCCTGATAACTAATTACATGCTTAGTTTCACTCCGTTATCCCATTATACAAACTTTCAGGAAAAAAGCAAGTCCTTTTCCTCTTATACTGTCCTATATTTTTCATAAAAGCTTGTTCTTTCCTTCCTTAGAATTTTTTTCCAAGAGGGGGAAATAACCGGATTCCAGCGTTTATTAAATAGATTCTAAGGAAAATGAAGGGCAATGGGGCAATGGATTCTGTCCGCCTGACATACGTCCATCCCTCTTCCCTTACGGCTAACATGGTATTTTTCACCTTTTTTGTAGGCAAATTCTGCATATCCGAGAAATGAACCTTTTTTTTAGGTAAACTAAAATTGCCTTATTTTTCTATTTACATAATATACACGTAAGAAAAGAGGATACACCGTGATTACATATGAACCTTTTTGGAACACGCTCAAGAATTCTGATGAATCCACCTACACCTTGATTTATAACCATAACCTGTCAAGCTCCACCATAGACAGGCTCCGGAAGAACAAACCCTTAAGCACCACCACGCTCAATGACCTCTGCCGCATCCTGGACTGCGATATCAATGACATCATATCCTATAAACGTTCTGAAAACGACCAGTTTTTATAGAAGGGCTCCGAAAATGATGCGGGCGCGCTAAAGCCAGTGGGATTGCGGTCGCCCTATTTCAAGGCCTTCCTCGCTTTCCCACCGTTCAATCCAGGCCACAACACCGGATTCCTCCTCGCCAATTTCATAGCTGAGACAGCCCGGTGCCCGGCCCGGGCCTTATAACCGTTGGTACGGCGGCCGATCCGCCCGTCTGCCTCCTGATAACGGTTGCTTTATCTTGAAATTTATAAATTCCTCAGGGGACAAAAAAACCTCGCTGTATCCCAGTTCATGGCACAATCTGGTGGCTCCGGGCTGCTCCAGATATGCCTGCTCCAGCATATCCTTCTGTCCAAATACAGCCCTGGTATCCCCGTCCAGAAGTACATTCCCCTTTGCAAATACAATAGCCCGCTCAAACGTTTCCGCCACAAAATCCATATCATGGAGAATGGAAATAACAATTTTGTGTTCCCTGTTAAGCGCCTTCATAATGGCCTTAATCCTCTCCTTGCCCATATAATCCTGGGCAATAGTCGGTTCATCAAATATGACTACATCCGTGTCCATGGCTATAATTGCTGCAATGGATACCATTTTTCTGTCGGAAAGTCCCAGGTCATAGGGATTTACCTTTTCGGTTCCCTCCAGTCCCACCATGGCTAACGCCTTTTGGGCTGATACTTCTGCGACCTGACTGTCCATGCCAATCTGCAGGGGCCCGAACATCACCTCATCTATTACCGTATTCTTAAATATCTGGTCATTGGGATTCTGAAACACCAGTCCAATGTCCTTTGCCAACTGAGCTGCCGTAAAATCCGTCAGGTCCTGGCCATTAAACAGAATGTTCCCCTGTGTAGGCCGCAAAAGTCCCTTTAACAGTTTAACAAAGGTAGTCTTTCCTGCCCCATTCTGCCCGATGATGGCAGTAGAGCGCTCGTCAATAACAAGATTGATTCCTTTTAAGATTTCTTCCTTTTCCGTATATGAAAAATGCAGCCCCTTTATGTCAATCTGGTTCATACCATCCCCTCCTGTCCGTATGTAAGAAGCGCGCCTGCCTCTTCCAGGGTAACCGGATATTGGTCCGTCTCTTTTGTCTTTATTCCAAGTTCCCGGCATATCCTTGTATAGGAAGGCGCGATTACACCATGTTCCTTTAAATCATTCCTGGAAAATATAGCTCCGGGTGCATCAAAATCCACCAGTTTTCCGTCATCCAGCAGCATGACCCGATCGCTGTAGGCTGCAATTTTCTCCATCTTGTGTTCTACCATAATGATAGTGATTCCCTGCCGGCTCAGTCTCTGAACCGCTCGGAACACCTCCTCGCTTCCCTGCGGGTCCAACTGCGAGGTTGGTTCATCCAATATGATAACCTCAGGCTCCATGGCAATGATGCTGGCAATGGCCATCCTCTGCATCTGTCCCCCTGAAAGGTCAAAGGGCGCCCTGTCTTTAAACCGGATAATATCCAGTTCCTCAAGGCTTCTGTCAATGCGCCGTATCATCTCATCCCTTGGTATGCCGAAATTCTCCAGACCAAATGCAATTTCCTCATAGACAGTCAGTTTGGAACCCGTCACCTGGTTAAATGGATTCTGGAACACGATTCCCACCTTCCGGCATAAGTCATCCACCTCCACATGCCTGACCTCGATGTCATCCACAAAGACCTTCCCTCCGTATGCACCCCTATAAAAGTTGGGAACCAGCCCTGTGAGGGCCTGGCAAAAAGTACTCTTACCTGAGCCATTCCTTCCTATAATACCTATGAACTCCCCTGCATGGATTTCACAATTGATTCCGTCCAGGGCAAGGCGGTCTGTATGGGGATACCTGTATTTCAGATTTGTTACTTTTATCTCAGCCATGTCATAATCCTCCAACCAATTGCTCCCACAATACCAAGAATCAGAAATCCCTGAATCACCTTGTCCAGTGTGGTCGTATGCTGTTCATTAAGAAATGTCTTCCTGTTTTTTGCATTAAATCCACGCACCTCAAGCGCAATGGCCCGCTCCTTTGTATCTATAAAAGAGCTCATAATAACTGGTGAAATCAGAGGAAGAAATGCCTTCATCCTCACCAGAAGGTTCCCCTCTGTTTCCATTCCCCTGCTTTTCTGGGCATCCGTAATGGTTGCCATTTTTTCCGTCATCTGCGGAATCAATTGGAACAAGGAAATAAACACATATCCAAATCTGGGCGAAAATCCTCTGCGCACAAAGTTCTCAATCATGTCGGACGGTTTGGTGCAAAGTACCAGCACGCAGAAGCAAAGGATGATATTAAACACATTAATGGCGATATCCAGAGCAAACATAAGGCCTTCTTTATAGAAGGTAAGCCCCCAGATGCCAAAGAGCGCTGTTTCGTTCCCAGCCCGGAACAATCCCTGAATCAGCAGCACGGTGAGTACCACAAAACCAGACACACCTAAGATAGGTATGGTTTTTCGGATTACGCCGGAACCAAACAGCAGCAATGCGCTTAAGAGGATGAATCCCGTGCTGGCCATATGATTCCCCATGAAAATCGGGATGAAAACAGCGGACAGAACATACAGAATCTTGCTTTCAGGCGAAAGCCTGTTTAAAAAAGAGTTCTTTTCCTCATATAAACTTATACTTTTCATTCATCTTCTCCTTAGTCCAGACTTTCTATTTTGCTGTTGCTCTGATACAGGGACAGAATACTTTTGGGAAATCCTCTATACAGTCCCGCCACCAGCAAAAGCACCACGATTTTGTCCGGAAGGTCCACCACGATTTCATCCGCCGTGGATGCAATCCAGGCTGGAAGCCCCTGAGACAAGGCTCCTGCATATACAATGTCTCCCCACAGATTACCTGTTGTTCCTCCCCAAAACATCATGTTCAGGGGGGTGGATACGATAACAGCAGCCAGGCCTGCCAGAACACCGGTTAAGATAGTCCCCCTCAGGTTTTTCATCAGACCATAATACGACATCAGTCCCACCACAATTCCAAGGGCCGCCTGTGAAAGGGCATATACTGTAGATATGGGGTCCATGGTAAAGCCATATATCAGATTGTTGGCAGCTCCTGCAATCGCCCCCACAACCGGACCGGCAAGACAGGCTGCAAGGCAGGTTCCAATGGAGTCCAGCCAAAGCGGCAGTTTCAATACGCCGGCAAACAGCTTACCGATATAATTAATCCCCACTGCAGCAGGTATCAGTACCAGCGCGGCCGTATTAAATTTCAGGGACCAGGGGCTGTTATAATTTTTTTCTTTCATCTTCCCGCCTCCTGTTCACGGACTTTTTCTTCCATGCGCACAATTGTTTCCAGGGCCAGAAGGATTTCATTCTTTTCTCCCTCTGCCGCCTGGTGAATGCCCTCCACGTATCCATTGATTTCCTCCCCAAGATTCCCCTCGAACAGGCTGACCGTATTCAGGACGGACGCTGTCTTGACGCCTCTTAACGCGCCTATGGTGAACAGCGCCGCAGTCTCCATATCCGCACCTAATATTCCTTTTTCATGCCAGTAGGCGTCAATCTCATCCTCCCGGTCCGTATAAAAGCTGTCATGGCTTCTGCATTTACCTATACGAAAGGGAAAATGGAATGTTTTCGCTGTCTCAACCATGCACATAAGAAGCTCCGTATCAGGCACCGCCGGATACTGCTCCTCTACATAGGATCTGGAAGCGCCGTCATCCCGGACAGCCCCATGAATCAGAAGCAGGTCTCCCATATGTATATCCTTCTGCAAAGCGCCGCAGCTTCCAATCCGTATCATATTCTTTACGCCTATGTGATGCAGTTCCTCCACCGCGATTCCCGTGGACGCCCCGCCCATTCCCGTGGAAACGGCCATGACCCGGACCCCCTTATAGATACCGCTGACGCTTTTATGCTCCCTGTTAAATGCAATCTCCTTAACATCCTCCAGAAATCCCTTAATCCGTTCTACCCTTGCAGGGTCTCCGGGAAGGATTGCGTAGGCTGCGCCATCCTGCCTGCTGCATCTGATATGCGGCTGTAAACTATCCATACTGTTCCTCCTAATTTCTTTCTCTGTTCAGGGCATCGTAATCCTTTATGGCAATATTCCCCTTATTCAGTTCAATAAGGCCCTGTTCCTTCAGTTGTTTTAAAATGCGATTCACACTTCGCTGGGTCACTGCCATCTTCTGGCTCAGTATTTCAGATGAGACCACGAAGCGCAGTTTACCGTCTGTTCCCGCATTGCCTACCAGGTACTGGCAGATTCTCTGCTTCAGCGTATAAAGGGTGTTCTGCCCCATATTCGCACACATCCGGTAAGAATTGCTGCACAGGGTCCGAATCATATATTCATTGAAGTTATTGTCCATGCGAATCCATTTGACAAAATAGGTCCGGTCCAGCTCCAGCATGGTCACATCACCCCTGGCCTCCACACGGCTTATATAGCCAACCTGGGAAAACAGTTCCAACTCTCCTATGTAATCCCCTTTTGTGTAGGTACACAATAGATACTTCTTACCGTGCTCAGATTCCACATAGATATCCGCATAGCCAGAGGCTACAATATAAAATGTATTGTATATCTCACCCTGTTTCAGCACGAACCTGCTATCCTTGTATTTCCTTACTTTAAAATTCCGCAGGATCTCATAAGGACACTGCCGCAGAAGCTGGAACAGCACTTTATCTTTTTCCACAAGTTCCAGTAACTTCAATAAATTTTCATCCATTTTTGTATTCCTTTCGGCCGGTCATGGAATTATTATATATGAAAAGCAGGAATAAAGTATAGGATTTATGTCTCCTAACTCTTTCTTCCTGCCAGTCTTTTTATAAATGCAGATGCAATCATTGGACAAATGTCCTTTTGCATTTTCCACTGTCTATCGCCTTGCCGGGTGAACAGGCGCTAAGGCCAATGCCTAGTAGCTCCTTGAACCTTATTCATATATAAAACCATTCAGTCCATAGACAATCCCATTTCCGGAACAATCTCCTTCCATCCGCATGCCCGGGTGGGAACCATATACCCTTGTGGTAAAGACCTCCCGGCCTTCGTTTACAAATATTTCCAGCGAAGTGGTGTCTGAAAAAATATGCAAATCCGTAAGCCTCTCCAGCGGGACGCTCCGTCTGGTCCTGCCGCTTCCGCAGGTTCCCATATCCAGGGTCAGCAAACCATTTTCATAGGATAACGTCACATCTCCCCTGACAGTCAGGCACATGTCATGACAGGTCACAAAGGATATGCGTCCTTCAAACACAAGCCCTGGCTCCACGCCCTTGGCAAGTTCCTCAAAATCGTAATCCCTTCTGTCCCTGCGAAGCTCCCTCATCTCCTCCAGAGGCTGCTGCAAAAGGCGTCCTTCCCTCATATGGAGCTGCCGCGGCATGGTAAGGGCATGCTGCCATCCGGCGTTCACCGTTGGATTGGTGTAATCCGCATCCGGAATCCCCATCCAGCCTATGAGAATGCGCCGCCCCTTTTCATCCAGAAAGGTCTGAGGCGCATAGAAGTCAAATCCCCTGTCCACCATTCCAGGCAGCTGGGATTTCAGCTTGCAGGTATTTTCCCTGAAATCATAGTCCAGGCAGAAAACCGTACACTGATGCACATTCTGATACTCTGTTCCCATTAGCTTCACGCCCTGAGGGCAGCAGACCAGACAGAGCTGTCCGTCCAGACAGAACAAATCCGGGCATTCCCACATATAGCCAAAGGTTTTGTCCGTAGTGATTCTATTAAAATACTCCCATTTTTTTAAATCCATTGACCGGTACAGGAGTACCATTCCCTTGCTGTGCACATCCCTTGCTCCCAGAACCATATAATAAAACTCCCCTTCTTTATACACTTTAGGGTCCCTTATGTGGCAGCTCATGTCATCCGGATAATCTCCGTGATTCATCACCAGTTCCTTGGCAGAAAAATGATACCCATCCTGGCTGGTAAAATGAATGGTGTTGCTCACCCGGCCGCCCATGATATAATCGTAATCATCCCGGTCAAACAGCTTCACATTGCCTGTGTAAAAATAGTGGATGGTTTTGTCCTCCACATAAGCTGAACCGGAATATACGCCATGGGCGTCCATGTCCTGATCCGGAAAAAGCACCGGCTCCTCCTGTTTATAATGGATGAAATCCCGGGTGGTAAAGTGACCCCAGAGCTTAATCTCCCCTGTAGGCTCAAAGGGTGTATACTGATAATAAATATGGTACAGTCCCTGAAACTGGCAGAGGCCATTGGGGTCGTTCAGCCAGCCGGTTTCAGGCATCAGGTGGTAGGCCAGGCGGCTGTCATCCGCCTTGACCATTTCCCTGTACTCCCTGTTTTCCCGGTACCATGCCTCATAGTCCTCCCTTCGGACCTTTTCATATTTTTTCAAGCTGCTTCCTCCTTACCGTCACCATGTGTTTACGCTTACTTCATAGCCTCTGCCACCGCCATGTTTATTCTGTCTTCACTGCCTTTACCGCCACATTTTTGGCATCTGCCTGTTCACCAGGATATACGGTCACATCCAGATTTCCTCCCTCAGGCAGAATCATCATAGTCTGCGGATTCATTCCCTTTTCCCGAATCAAATCCAGGTCAGCGGCAATCAGTTTATCGCCCTTTTTCACCTTATCTCCCTGTGAAACAAAGGTCTCAAATCCCTGGCCATCCAGTTGTACTGTATTGATTCCGATATGGATGAGCACCTCCACACCTGTCTCAGATGTGATTCCCACTGCATGCTTTGTGGGAAACAGCAGGCTTACGATACCGTCGCACGGCGCACATACCATACCCTCTGCCGGGTTAATGGCCACGCCATTGCCCAGGGCCTTGGATGCGAAAACCTCATCTGCGGACTGCCCCACATCCAGGACCTGACCTTTCACGGGAACATAAAGCTCGGTAACGGTTTCCCGGCCCGCCGCTGCCTTCTGAACCGGTTCTATTCCCTCAGTTCTGCTTCCCGCCTTTTTCTCCGAACCGTCCTGCCTGTCAAGGGCAAACTTTTTCCAGAACACCATGGTAAGGACAAAAGAAACGCCCATGGACAAAATGATTCCAATGGCAAAATTCATATAGTGGTCGGGCTTCATGGAGATAAATCCAGGAAGTCCTGCCGCGCCCAATGCCTGGGCCAGAGTCTTGGTGGCTGCCAGATAGGCGCTGCCTGCTGCTGAACCGGCCATGGCAGCGTAAAATGGATACTTCAGTTTCAATGTCACACCGAACATGGCCGGCTCCGTGATGCCTAACAGGGCAGAGATGCCGGACGCGGAACAGATGGATTTCATTTTATCATTCTTTGTCATGAGAAGCACTGCCAGAACAGCTGCTCCCTGGGCCACATTGTTCATGCTTGCAGTTGAAAATATGAAGCTGCCGCCCGTATGGGCGCTGTCAGCCAGAAGCTGGGTCTCAATGGCAATAAAGCTGTGGTGCATACCGGTCATGGTAATGGGGGCATATGCAAACCCAAAGAAAGCTCCGCCCACAGGTCCCAGTGTATTGTACAGCCATGTGATGCCTGCTGCCAGCAGATTGCCCGCCTCCCTAAGCACAGGTCCCACGCAGATAAAGGTCAGGAAAGAGGTCACCAGGATGGATAAAAGAGGTGTTGTCAGGTTATCCAGCCAGGATGGCGTTACCTTGTGCAGCCGCTTTTCAATATTGGCAAGAATCCATGAAACAGCCAGAACAGGAAGTACGGTTCCCTGATATCCGATGGCAGCTATCTGAAAACCAAAGATATCCCATGCCGGCGGCTGTGCCAGACCAATCTGGTATGCGTTCAGCAAATCCGGATGGACCATAATCATTCCCATAGCAGCGCCCAGGAACGCATTTCCGCCAAACTTTTTAGTGGCGCTGAAGCCAATAAGTACCGGCAGGAACGTAAAGGGCGCGTTTGCAAAGGTGTTGATGGCCGAAGCCAGTCCCTGCCACATGGGATACAGTTCAATAATGGACTGCCCGTTTATAAGCGGGGATGTCAGCAGGTTGTTAAGGCCCATGAGAAGACCGCCTGCCACAATGGCGGGAATAATGGGCACGAAAATGTCGCTTAGCATCTTAATAAAACGCTGGACCACATTTCCCTTTCCTTCCTCTTTTTCCTCCGGCTTTTCCTCCAATGCCCCCAGCTGCTTCTGTACTTCATCGCAGACCATGTTTACCGTACCGGAGCCAAATATAATCTGGAACTGGGATTGTGTGAGAAACACACCTTTTACCCCTTCCAGGTCGCTGATTGCCTCCTCGTCCCGCAGCTCATTGTCCCTGAGCTGGAAACGAAGTCTGGTAGCACAATGGGTAACTGACTTAATATTGCTTTTTCCGCCTACATACTGAATGACCAGGCTTGCCGTTTTTGCATAATCCATCATATTCCCTTCCCCTCTTCTTAACTATACTTTCATTCATGTTTTGGTATCGGTTCCATACTTATATAATAGGACTTTTACCCCAAAAAGTCAACATTTTATTGGCACCGGTCCCATTTTTAATTGTAAAAAAATAGCTCCGAAGTTTGTGCACTTTCCACAATTTCTCTTCTATTTCTTCCTATACCCCGAAAATCCCTTATTCTTTCACGCTTTCGCCTTCAATTATCCTATAATCCACTATCTGTTTTTTTGGCACCGGTTCCTGATGTATCATCTTCAGAATGGTCTCCGCCCCCAGGTAGCCCAGACCGTAGGAGTCAAAGCGCAGGGTTGCCAGTTCAGGCTTTAACAGAGTACTTTCGTCATATCCTCCGAAGCCTGCCACGGAAACATCCTCAGGAATCCTCAGCCCCCTCTCTCCCAGAACATAGTATGCCCCAAAAGCCAGACGGTCCGTGGCGCATATGATTGCATCCACCGGGCCCTGGTCCAGGATTTCCTCTGCCATGCGGATTCCGCTGGCGTAGCTGTAATCCCCGATGGCCGTTACCACATTTTCCACGCCGCATTCTTTCAGGCCGTCCAATACGCCCTGCTTACGGTTGATACCCACAGCCACATCCAGGCCGGATACTCCCATATACCCAACCCGGGCCGGGCCGGCCTTTCCCACACGGACTCCCATAGCTTTTCCTGCCCCGTAATCATCGTGGACAATACAGATTCCCCCGTCATAGTCCTGGGCCACCACCACCACAGGCACAGGGCTTTCCTGAATCAGCTTTCTGTGCTCCTCTGTTATGGTAATGGCGCTCAGTATGATACCGTCCACCTTCAGCGTAATCAACCTTTGGATGTTCCTAAGTTCCAGGTCCACGCTGTGGTCCGAGTCCTTAATCAGGGTTTCATACCCCTGCTCCCTCAGATAACGCCCAATGCTGGTCACCACCCGGCTGGACACTTTGGAATTAAGGGTTGGAAGGACCACCCCAATCACATTGCTTTCCTTGGCCTTTAATCTGGCAAATGTATTTGGCTCATAATTATACTCCCTTATGATTTCCTGAATACGCTCCCTGGTGGATTCCTTAACACTGCCTCCGTTAAAATATCTGGATACCGTACTCTTAGTAACCCCTGCCATATTGGCGATATCATCCATGGTAATCTTTCTTGGTGACATTTCCATCCCTTCTCTTTCATTTGATGTTTATCCAGGGAATACGACAGACGCAGTCTCCCAGCATGCCCTGTAAAACACGCCCTGGGACAGCTGCGTCTGCTTACCTGCTATCTCTTATTCATTAGTATATCAAAATTGAGGCATTCTGTCCTCTGTTATCGCAAAAATACCGCGGCCTTTTTATATCAAACCTTTAAATAACCTGGCTTCCGAAGGGCATCAAAGCCAGTTTTGCCAGCTTGAACTGCTGCAGGCCAAAGGGTATGCCCACTAAATCCGTGCTCCCCTGATATCACTATTAAATATATCAGCAGATATCTGGGCCGGCCCGTCATTGCCACTTCCAGGATTG